>Ga0315903_10000743_pt1 | contig 48760 bp, 40 predicted proteins | sample LakEriMetagenome_7_FD_203524 | JGI IMG/M metagenome (GOLD analysis project Ga0315903, IMG submission 203524) | Freshwater fungal communities from buoy surface, Lake Erie, Ohio, United States - Buoy 2 MA119 | ecosystem: Environmental > Aquatic > Freshwater > Lake | place: USA: Lake Erie, Ohio... | reverse complement strand
CTCTGCAAGACAATATCGTTAAAACGGTAAGCTTAAAAAACAAAATCATCATATTCAACAAAACAACGCAAACCATATCGAGTGCAAATAAAGCTTCACTGAAAGACACGAACCAATTTTCAATGGGGAAAAAGAGTATCGCCTATGTAAATGACTTATGTGGTTTTAGGAATCATTTAGGATTAGCCACCTCGAAAGGAGTTGTATTACTCGATACAAATTGGGAAGTAGTTTATCGGGAAATGGAACAATTTGAATTTGAACAAATTGAAAAAGACCAATTTGGGTTTATGTGGTTGCGTAATAAAAACTCCATCTTCTCAAATCTCGGAGAGACTTTTATGTTGAGCAATAAATCGCAAGAAATTAGTGTTGATACAAATACATTTATTCATCATCAGGCACAATTTAATTATTTGGCAAAACGATTGGCATTTAATGCTGACATCAACGCATTAGCTTCACAAAATATTAAAGTTGCCCATGATAAATATCACCAAGATTGGATTAGCAAAAAACAAAATGGCATTCACATTTTAGGTCTGAATAATATTAGTCAGATCTCACATAGAACAGGATTAAGCAGCCAACAAATAATTGATATAAAACCAGTTGGAGATTATATGGCTGCATTATCGGATTATAATTTAGATATCATTAATCCCATTAATTTTCAAGTAGTTCGTTTAAGTATTCCAGAATTAGGAAAAGAAGAAAAGGTAACCAAATTGATTGCTGTCTCAAACCAACCTAATCAACTAATAATTGAAAGCAACGTAAAACAAATAATTTTTCAGTTACCCATGAAGGTTCTTAAAAAAAATGCTCCTGTGGTAATAGATGAAGTATTTGTAGTGGATGAAATTATTGATACCCAACAAACGAAATTTAATTATGAAAAGAACTACTTCAAATTTAATTTTCATAGCCGAGACAACATAAATGAGGTGATTTTTTTCAGGTATAAACTCCAAGGATTGAATGATGTATGGGTTAATACAAGCGAACAAAATGTAACTTTCCCAAGGTTAAACGATGGGGAATATAACTTTATCGTGCAAGCCTCTACTGATAAAAACTTTAACCTTTCGAGTGAAACAAGTTATAAGTTTACCATACAAAAACCATTTTGGAAACAAGCTTGGTTTCTTCTAGGCTGCAGTTTAATGATGGTGTCAATTATTTATTATCTTATTCAATTACGAGATACAAATTTACATCGCGAAAAAGAATATGCGAAAGAAAAAGCCATTGCTGAATTTGAGACTTTAAAGCAACAAGTGAATCCTCACTTTCTATTCAACAGCTTTAATACCTTAATTCAGCTCATAGATGAAGATAAAAATAAAGCCATTAATTATACCCAACAATTAAGCGACTTCTATCGTTCGCTTTTATCCTACAAGGAAGTTCAATTAATCAGTTTAGAGGAAGATTTAAAACTGATGAATAATTTTATAGCAATTCATAAAACAAGAGTTGGGAATAATTTAAATTTAATAGTCAATATTCCTTCCACTAAACGTGATGAACTGATGCTCCCACCTTTAACACTACAACTACTCGCTGAAAATGCCATTAAACATAATGTAATCAGTAATACAAAACCATTGCTTATAAATATTTATATAACTGAAAATTCGATTCATTTTATCAACAACTTAAATAACAAAGATCAGCAAGCTACTGGCAAAAAAATAGGCTTAGAGAATATAAAAAACAGATGTAAATATTTTAGTAAAACCGAAATAATAATTCGAAAAGATGAAGACAACTTTGAAGTTATATTACCCTTTATTTCTAATGCTCAACTTTCTTACTAAAAAATAAATTTATGAAAGCACTTATTATTGAAGATGAAAAACCAGCCGCAAGACGTATAACACAATTATTAGAAGAAGTAGATCAAGCAATTGAAATAATAGCTATTCTCGATTCAATCGAATCTTCCGTGAGTTGGCTTAAACAGCATCCTAAGCCAGAAATAATATTTATGGATATACATTTAGCCGATGGCTCAAGCTTCGAAATCTTTAAACAAGTAATTATTACATCGCCTATCATTTTTATAACGGCTTATAATGAATACGCACTAGATGCTTTTAAGGTAAATAGTATTGATTATTTGCTCAAGCCACTCAAAAAAGTAGATTTAGAATTAGCCATTTTAAAATATAAAAATTTGCAGCTAAGTTTTTCGTACATTCCTATTGAAAATTATATTCAAAGTACAAGTAAACAATTTAAAGATAGATTTGTGGTTAGGCTTGGCAATAAAATCATTGCACTCAATATTGATGACATTGCCTATTTCTACTCAAAAGATAAATTAAGTTTTATTGCAGATAGAACAGGTAAAAGTTTTCCAGTTGATTTAAGCCTAGATAAATTAGAAACTTTGCTCAACCCCCAACATTTTTTTAGAGTCAACCGACAAATTCTAGCACATTCATCGGCCATAAAAGAAATTCATACAAGCAGTAAGTCACGCATTCAATTAGAATTATCACCCAGCTCACCCATTGAAGCTATTATTAGTAGCGAAAGGTCGTCTTTTTTTAAAAGATGGTTACGTCATGAAAACATATGATTCATGGATTAAATTAATTTCTAATTCGTGAGAAAAGTTATATTTACAATGTATTTGTCCGCATATGTTAAAAAAAATCAATCTTCTTATTTTATCTTTCTTGTTCTTCTTGAGTCTTTTTGCTTGTGTGAATAATAAAAGAGAAACTATATTGAAGCAAGTTGGGATTTGTGATACTATTAATACATCATACAAGCAAATAATTGTGCCTATTCTTACGACGCAATGCAATTCCCAAAACTTATGTCATGGCGCAAATCCTGGATCTATATCTTTAGAAACATACCAAGCGGTTAAAGATAATTATACGTCTATACTTGAAAGAATTAAAAGACAACCTGGCGCTGGAGGCTTTATGCCAAAGGATAATCAAAAAGTGAGTGATTGCGACATAAATAAAATTCAAACCTGGGTAAATAGAGGGGCGTTAGAAAATTAGAATATGGGAAAAAAAAGCAACATACTGCTAGCCTTAATACTTATAGCTGCTATAGGGGTATTTGTCACTTATAAATTTATATTCAAAGCAAACGATGATCTATCAAATGTGAAACCAAGTTCGAGCTTCAGTTTTGGAACATTGATGGATAAGACTGTGAATGATACATCGAGTTTACATGAATTAAATAATAAAGTAGTAGCTGTAACAGGCAATTTACTTAAAATGAGTAAAGACTCCACTTCAACCACACTAGAAATCGGTGAAACAAATTCTAACTCAAGTATTATTTGCCAAATAGACCCTAGATACTTGAATGATTTTTCAAATGTTAAAGAAGGTGATAGTCTAAATATAAAAGGTAAAATTGCCGGTTTTACCATTGATACTGACCTAGGTTTAGGCAATACCATTCAAATGATATTTTGTGTTAAAAATAATCCATAAAAAATTAATAAATTAAAACTCTTAAAAAATAATATCATGAAAAAAATAATCATCGCAATACTTGCTCTTGCTAGCTTACAAGTAAATGCCCAAAAATTTATGACCAAAACAGGAAGTATTAACTTTAGTGCAAGCAGTCCAATTGAAAAAATAGAAGGCAATAATAAATCTGCAGCGTGTTTGTTAGATTCAAAAACAGGCAATATCGACTTCGTAGTTCAAATCAAAAGTTTTATTTTCAAGCAACAATTGATGCAAGAACATTTTAACGAAAACTACATGGAAAGTGATAAATTTTCAAAAGCAACTTTCAAAGGAAATTTCAATAATTTAACTTCTATCAATTTTACAAAAGATGGTGAATATCCAGCATCAGTTTATGGCAAGCTTACTATTCATGGTGTTACTAAAGACATTAAATCGACAGGTACAATAACTATTAAGAATGGCAAACCTACCTTAATCTCCAACTTTTCTATCAAGCTATCAGATTATGGTATAGAAATACCAGGAGCCGTTCAAGATAAGATAGCGAAAGAAGCAAAAATAAGTTTAAATTGTTCGTTAGACGCCATGAAGTAATTACCACTCACTTAAAAAAAGTAATCACCGTGCCTATCATTCTGATGGGCATTTGTTTACAAAACAATCCCACATGAATAAGATTCTTACAATAGCTTTCGTTTGCTTTTTAGGGCTGACTTTTACCACGAAAATATTTGCTCAAGATAGTGAGCTAGATAGTTTGCTCAATAATGATAAACCAGCTAAAGAGTATATAAAAAATGCTTTCAAATCGTCGCGAGTAATCAATGGCCATTCTATGGAAATGATAGGAAAAGGCGTTTTAGATTTTCGCATTTTGCATCGTTTTGGTAATATTGATGGAGGTTTTCGTGAGCTATTTGGTTTAGACCAGGCATCCATGCGTATGGGCTTCGATTATGGTATAAGTAAAAATTTTACATTAGGTATAGGACGAAGTACATTCCAAAAAGAAATTGACGGATTCGCGAAATATAGAATTATACATCAATCCAAAGGTGAAAAATCGATTCCGATTTCGTTAATTTTAACAAGTGGATTTACGTTAACTACTGTAAAAATTGAAAATAAGGAACTGAATAAATTAGAAAATAGATTAGGCTACTATCATCAAGCTATCATAGGAAGAAAATTTGACAATTTCACCTTGCAGCTCTCTCCTACCCTTGTTCATCGCAACTTGGTTCCAAGGAATCAAGATAAAAACAATATGATTGCGGTTGGTATAGGCGCTCGTGTAAAACTGACCAATCGTATGGCGCTTATACTCGATACTTACCCGATATTAGCAGGGGCTTCGAAGGATGCAAATAAAATGCCTATTTCGCTTGGAATTGATATCGAAACAGGTGGACATGTATTCCAATTGCATGTTACGAACACACGTGGCATGAATGAAAAAGCCTTTATCAGTGAAACTAATCAGACTTGGGGAAAAGGTCAAATTCAATTTGGGTTTAATTTATCACGTGTATTTACAGTGGTAAAAAACACGGATACCAGCTGGTAGCTTTAAGCCATAGTGTAACTCAAACTTCGCAGTTGCAAATGCAAACTTCAAATTTTAAGTTTAGATTATTCTAACATCAATTTGCAAGAATTTTCGAATGTAGTTTTTTTACTAAGCTATTATTATATCGTGTATTTAACCTATTAAAACGTCAATACGTCTTGTTTATGACTCAATATGAAATAATTGTTAAGGAATTGTACTATATTGGCTTCGCAAAAATAAATGCGTGAAATCGAATCATGTTCAATACATAGAAAAAATACTTGATACGTTTGAAAGCGTATCACTCAATCAGTTAGATAGTGTTGAATTACAAAATCGGATTGACACAAAATATGTACTTACTTTAGAACAATTAGCAGCCCTATTGGAAGGCATTCGCGAAGAACAATTCGTATTAACGATAGAAGAAAATCGAATTTTCAATTACAAAACCATTTATTATGATACGCCTGATTATCAGTTTTATAAGGATCATCACAATGGTTGCGTAAACCGTGTAAAAGTGCGCAGCCGAAAGTACGTTGAGAGTAATTTATGCTTCTATGAAATAAAACGAAAACTTTTTGGCACACGAACAGATAAACAAAGGATGAAAATCTCAGAACTATTTGAAAGTATATCACCTGAATCATATGATTTGATTCAATATAAAAGACTGAATCAAAAACCAATAGAAAAAAAACTTACTAATTATTTTAAGAGAATAACTTTAACAAACAAAAAATTTACAGAACGAATAACCATAGATTTGGAAATACGGTTCGAAAATGAAACTAATTCTATTGAGCTCCCACATATTGCAATCGTTGAAGTAAAGCAAGGCAAGACAGACGTATTTAGTAGTACTATACAATGTCTTAAAAAATTGCGCATACACGAAAGTGGCTTTAGCAAATATGTAATTGGGGTGTCATTACTAGAATCTGATATTAAAAAGAATAACTTCAAGCCTTTACTCCTAAAAATTAACAAACTAAAACAATATGCAAAACATTGAGCGAACAGCTAAAGAAATTAAAGACTCATTAAAAGCACTTAGCAACAACGATTTCTTTTCCGAAGGTACAAGTGTAGCAACCTCATCATTTGATTATATCGAATTGCTTTCTCGATTTGGAGTTAATATATTAGCGATTTTTATACTGATCCGATTGATCTATTATCCAACTCACAAGAATAAAGATTTCCTTTTTACATTTTTCATTTTCAATCTAGTAATTTTCCTCTTATTAAGCACCACCAAATTAAAACCAGGTTTTGCTTTTGGTTTACTTGCCATTTTTTCTATCATGCGGTATCGAACTGTAACGGTTCCTATTAAAGAAATGGGCTACTTTTTTATCTGCTTGGCCTTGGGTATGATAAATGCCTTATCGCTTGTTCAAGAGGGCTATTGGATTATGATTGCTTGTAATGTCGCCATATTAGCACTCACAATCATATTAGATAGATTCATCAATTTGACACATGAAAATGTAAAAGAAATCACTTACGAACGAATTGATTTAATCACTCCAGAAAATAGAACAGTTATGATGGATGATTTAAAAAAGCGAACAGGATTACCCATTCATCGTTTAGAAGTTAGGAATATTAACTTTTTACGTGACACCGCTAAAGTTGCCATTTTCTATCATGCAAAAGACAATGAAAATACATCTGCAATCACTGGCGACGACGACTAATTTTCATGGCTCAGTTCCATAAGTTCCGATTGTCTAAATTCTCTTTCAAGTAATAAATCATTACTTTTGAGTATTTCATTTACATATCCACATAATGATTTCGAGTCAAGAATTAAAAAAATTATTTGCTAAGTTTAATAAACTCAAAGTATTTGTTGTTGGCGATGCAATGATAGATAAATACTGGTTAGGAGATATTGACAGAATTTCGCCAGAAGCTCCAGTTCCAATCGTAAATATTCATGCTAAAGAATCTCGACTTGGTGGCGCTGCAAATGTCGCCCTTAACTGTATTGAATTAGGTGCAAGTGTGCATTTATTGACCGTCTTAGGCAATGACACAAATGCAAAAGATTTATTGAACTTATTAAAAGAAAAGGGCATTGATACAAATTGTTGCCTACAAAGTAAGACAAGAAAAACAACAGCAAAAACACGTGTTATAAGTAAACATCAGCAAGTGATTCGTATAGATGAAGAAATTACAAGAGCTTTATCTATTCAAGATGAACATCGTTTTATCGACACATGCCTTCGCGCTATTCAAATTGAAAAACCTGATGTATTAATATTTGAAGATTATAACAAGGGCGTATTAAAGGAAAATGTAATTGAAAAAATAATTGTGCATTGTAAACATGTTGGTGTTTGTACGGCTGTTGATCCTAAAAAAGAAAATTTCTTGAATTATATAGGTGTTGATATTTTCAAACCCAACTTGAAAGAAATTAAAGAAGCCATGCATATGACTTTTAATAAAATTGACTTACCCTCTTTAAAAAAGGCGCATCAAGCACTCCAACAAAAACTAAATCACCGCGTTACTTTACTAACTCTATCAGAGCACGGCATATTTACACAAGATGAAAAAAATGCATTCCTCAACCAAGCTCATATTCGAAATATTGCCGATGTGTCAGGAGCAGGTGATACGGTAATCGCAGTTGCATCTATGATTTATACAATAACGGGTAACATACAGCTAATGTCAACTATCGCCAATTTGGCTGGAGGTTTAGTTTGTGAAGAAGTTGGGGTTGTGCCAATAGATAAAAAGAAACTACTAGCAGAAGCAATATCTGTGTTAACCGAATAACATGATGGATGAAAATTTTGAACTTAATCTCGTGCCCTAGTTTCAAGTGTAGATATCGAAGGAAATTTCTTATACCGATTAGACAAATATAATAGATTAAAATTTCGTTCCTCCATTGAATCTAAACATTTGTATCCATCGGCATTTACCATTTTCGTCAAGCGAAATGTGTAATATAAAATTAATGTCAAAATGGTATTAATTAAACAATTAAATCTTTGATATATAAATGATTAGGATTAGATCGTCCCTCTGACGTAGTAATTTTTACAACAGACTGCTTTCCAATATTTTGCAAGTCTGTCTTCAATGTAGAGCAGACTACAATTGAATAGACAAAAATAAAAAATTTGTATATACTTAATTTCGAAGTCATTCGGAATGCTTCTTTAATCAAAGCGTGGTAGAAAATTTTAGAACATTTCTCTAAGATGCAAGCAATAGCTCGCATTCGATGTTGAAAAAAATACTTTTTTTTATTTACACGCAAGTAATCATTTAAATTGTTTTTATAATTATATTATATATTTAAACCTAATCAAATATTAGATAAAACATAAAATAGGGTTCTCAACCAATACCGTTAAGGAATGCTTCGTAAAAAATCATCGAACAGATAACGCGAATCATGCGGCCCAGGCGTTGCTTCTGGGTGATATTGAACTGAAAAAGCGGATGTGCCTTTTACCCGAATACCTTCTAGCGTATCATCATTTAAGTTCACATGTGTGATTTCCAAATTAGAATTGTTCAGCACTGAGTCTTTGTCCACAGCAAAACCATGATTCTGTGTCGAAATTTCGCTAATCCCTGTTTGCAAATTCATGACTGGATGATTCAAACCTCGATGACCATGATGCATTTTATAAGTTTTTGCACCAGAAGCCAATGCCAATAATTGATGCCCTAAACAAATTCCAAATAAAGGTTTACCTGTTTGCAAAATTTCTTGAATTGTTTTAATTGCATACGTCAAACTTGCAGGATCACCTGGTCCATTGGAGATAAAATAGGCTTGTGGTCTCCACTGTTCAAAAACTGAAAAAGAAGTTTGTGCCGGGAACACCTTTAAGTAGGCACCACGCGAGGTCATACAATTCAAGATATTCCGCTTAACCCCAAGATCCAAAACTGCAATTCTTTTTTTGCTATTTTCATCTCCTAAACAATATGACTCCAGGGTTGTAACCTTAGACGACAGTTCCAAACCTTCCATTGAAGGAACACCAGAAAGTTGTTTTTGAAGCATCGCAATGTTCATTTCGGTAGAACTAATAATACAATTCATTGCACCATGCTCACGTATATGCGCCACTAAGGCTCTTGTATCTATACCATGTATGGCTACAATTTTATTATTGATTAAAAATTGCTCCAAATTTCCATCTGCCATATTTCTAGAATATGAATGTGATAAAGTTTTACAAATCAATCCTGAAATCTTCACTGAATCACTTTCTACATCATGATCAAAAGCCCCATAGTTACCAATATGTGCCGCATTCATGACGAGGATCTGACCATAATAAGAAGGATCTGTAAAAACTTCTTGATAACCAGTCATACCTGTATTGAAACAAATTTCACCTGTTGCTATACCTAATTCTCCGTATGCCAACCCTTCAAACCAAGTGCCATCTTTTAGTAATAAAATGGCTTTATTCTGTGTATTCATTTAAAGTGCGAAGTTAATAGCTAAACTTATAAGTATGGTTGTTTGTGCATAAAATTAACTCCCTAATCGATGCATCAATTCTTGTATTTGAGCTTGCCAAAGCTGCTCCTGGTCTTTCAATTCTTTGCTATCAGCGAAATCGGTAATTGTTAAAATAGTTTCATTTGTAATTGGACTTTTTTCAACACGAAATTCAAAATATTCATTCTCATCCATCCAATCCCATTTAAAAACGACATACTCATTCTCTTCGGCAGCAATCATTTCTGCAATTTCATCACTCCCCTTCCAATGAAAAACAAACACATTGTCTTTCTGCTTCACAGATTCAGCAAACCATTCGCCAAGTCCAGAAGGGGTAGATAAAAATTCAAAAAGGATATTAGGCGAACATCTTATAGGAAATTCTAAATTATATTTTATGCGTTTTGCCATGTTGTAATAATACTATTTTATGTGACTTTACAATAATAAATTTTATATTGAATTATCAAAATTTTTAGACGATTATTTTAATAACATTTTCTATTTCAGGGTGTTTTATTCTTGTTTCAATCATAAATTAACAATATATTTGTTTACACATAAATTTAATTCAGTTTTGTATGTTATTCTTTGACTTTTAATACTATTGCTTAACGATTAAAATTTTACAGCCACATGTCAATGCGTCAACTAAAAATCACGAAGTCAATTACAAATCGTGAAAGTCAGTCATTAGAAAAATATCTGCAAGAAATTGGTAAAGTAGGATTAATTACAGCCGAAGAAGAAGTCATATTAGCTATAAAAATTAAACAGGGCGATCAAGTTGCGTTAGAAAAACTTACAAAAGCTAACCTTCGATTTGTGGTATCTGTTGCAAAACAATATCAGAATCAAGGTCTATCACTTAGCGATTTAATAAATGAAGGTAATGTTGGTTTAATAAAATCTGCACAGCGTTTTGATGAGACCAAAGGATTTAAATTTATCTCCTATGCTGTATGGTGGATTCGTCAATCTATTTTACAAGCTTTAGCTGAACAAAGCCGTATTGTGCGCTTACCGCTAAATAAAATTGGCCTAAATAATCGAATCAATAAAGCATTTTCGCAACTTGAGCAGGAATATCAGCGTGAGCCCTCACCCGAAGAGCTGGCAACTTTACTAGAAATGACAATTGAAGATGTAAGTACCAATTTAGGTAATTCTACACGGCATATTAGCATGGATGCACCATTTATGGACGGACAAGAAAATACACTTTTAGATGTACTTTCGAATCCCAACGCGTTAAACACCGATATGGATGTGGAGCATACTCAATCTTTACAGAGTGAAATAGAAAGGTCATTAAGCACTTTGACAGAAAGGCAAAAAGATGTATTGAAATTGTTCTTTGGATTGGGCCTCGAGAATCCTTTGAGCTTAGAAGATATTGGCGAGCAATTTGGCTTGACTCGGGAGCGTGTTCGCCAAATAAAAGACAAAGCAATTTTAAAACTTCGCTCCACATCACGCTGTAAAATGTTGAAAAATTATTTAGGCAATTAAAATTTACTCGGCTTCGTAACACCCAATACTTGGAGGTGTTCCCCAATTTTTAAAATCCAAATCATAAGGGGGAATATTCGATGCGATTCCGGCACCCTTTGCCGGGGATGTGTTTGGTATTCTAAAATTCCATTTCGAAATTTCTTTAAACTGAGGGTCTTGGTCTCTGAGGCAATTACTTTGAGACACCAATGAAGGGTCTAATGGATTAGCAAGCTTGTACAAACAATTTTGCAAGGTTACGTTATAAGCTGCACTGCCGCGCTTATTGAAAAACACTTCATTATCAAGACTACCATAAATAATGCAGTTTTTGAAGTTAGCTTTTAAATCCGCAGTTACAAACTCGGTCAAACTTATATCGCGATAATTGAGTGCCGCCAACACAGGTTGTTGGGTATGATTGATGCCTAAACCTCCATAATTTGCCATGGTACAATTTGTAAACTCGTAATCACCACCTTCAATGCAGGCAACATTTTGCTGACCACATGTATTAATTAAGCAGCTATTCATTCTAACACGAGCAGTAAAACCCACCAATCCAAATGTGAGTGAATTTGAAATGGTACAATAATTCATCTCTAACATAGGGCCACCAAGATCTACCCAATAAGGTAATACGTTTATTGCAGATGAAGTAAATCCATCCGTTGTGTTACCTGCGTTCTTGATCGTGCAATAATTTAAATTATTGCCTGAACTCGAACGATAGAATAAAATCCCCCCCCACTCTCCAGGGTAATCTCTATAACCAAAATAATCTCGATCTAACCTGTCTCCTTGAAAAATAATACTGTCAGCTTTTGTGCCAAAAGCTTTTAAAGATCCTAATACATACAACTTCGAATCTTGATGCATGTAGATACGACAACCTTTTTGAATAGTTAGCGTATTAGCAGAATCAACAATAGCCGAATGAATAATCACATAAGGTTTGTCGTTTACCCAAGTTTGGGTGGTTAGTACACTATCATTATATATATAATGTGCATCTTGCCCAAAAGCTTCTAATGGAACATCTCTTGTCGTGCCGTTTAATTCGAATAACACTTTATCTTCTACCAAAAATGGCAATACACCTGTTGTTGGATCTACGGTAAGTGCTACAAAAATATATAAGCTATCATTTCCTGCTATCTCAACGTCACGAATACTTTTAGTGGCAACACCATCTACATTCAAACGAAATGGCGACGATTGTCCACGCTCTAGTTTAATCTCACTTAATTTAATACGTTTATTATTTTTATTATAAATCTTAAACTGTCGGGTTACACTACCTATCGTTGTGAACACGGTATCAAACCTTAAAGTATCAGTTGAGAATGCTAACGAACCACCAATGGTTAGTAATTTATCTTTTTTACAGGATGAAGTTGAAAATAAAATAAACATGCAACCAAAGGCAAATATTGCAATGCCCCCTATTTTCTTTCTTGTAAATACCATATGTTTTATTGAGTTACAAATCTAACGCAAAAAGCTTTAATTTATTGCGAAGGCAAGTGCGGCCACACTAATTTCTAATTGTGCATTTACGCGAATACTTCTCACAGCTGATTCTATCGTGGAACCTGTTGTAATGACATCATCTATCAGTAAAATATGTTTGGTGTTTGAAGAAAATGGCTCACATTTAAACGCATCCAAAAGGTTATCGTAACGCTGCGGCAAGGTCATCGTTGTTTGAGAAAGTGTATTCTTTACACGAACTAAGCTTGTTAAATCTAAGCGGATCTGCAAAGCTTCGCTCAAAGCTTGAGCAACTATTTCTGATTGATTATAGCCTCTTAATTGTTTCTTTTTTTCGGATAGAGGAATAGGTATTATACAATCAATATCTTGCATCCATGATTGTTGTTTGAGTTGACGCCCTAGATAATTACCTAAAAATAAACCTACATCTTGCTTCCCCTCATACTTCAACGCATGCATCATTGCCTGCAAGGGTGTATCTCGCGCGAAATAATATGCCGCGAATACATTCGAAATATGTGCCTTGCCGAGAAGTCGCTGCGATAAAATATGCTCGATATTTTGCATGGAGGTTGCTTGTTGCAATTTACTTGAACATGAAGTACATATTATGACTTCGCCTTCGAGTAAATCCACTTGGCATGAAGTACATAGATTAGGGTAAAACAACCCAGATATATCTTGTAAGACATGATGTAAAGTAGTAATCATAATTTAAAAAAGTAGTCGATAAAGTTCCTCTATTTTGCTGAACATAGCAACTTCTATTTGAAATTTTGAGTGAATACTTTTTTGATTAAACTTGGATATGATAATTTTTTCGAATCCTAATTTCTCCGCTTCTGCGATTCGTTGCTCAATTCGGTTGACTGCTCGTATTTCTCCACTTAAACCTACTTCGCCTACGAAACAAATCTTACTTGAAAGTGGTTTATCTTCATACGAAGAAAGTAGTGCTGAAAGTACCGCTAAATCTATTGCTGGATCTTCGACACGTAAACCACCTGCTATGTTTAAAAAAACATCTTTAGCACCAAAATGAAAACCACCGCGCTTTTCCAATACCGCTAATAAGAGTTGCAATCGACGTAAATCGAAACCTGTAACAGTTCGCTGAGGAGTACCATAAACAGCATGCGTTACTAAGGCTTGCGTTTCAATAAGTAAAGGTCTTGCTCCTTCAATCATTGCAGCAATAGCTATACCGCTCAATGCCTCGTCTTTCTGAGAAATAAGTAATTCAGAAGGATTACTAATTTGCCGTAACCCACTTTCACACATTTCATAGATCCCCAATTCATTGCTATTGCCAAATCTGTTTTTTACGCTACGTAAAATACGGTAAGTGTAATGCCTATCACCTTCAAATTGCAAAACCGTATCGACCATATGTTCAAGCACTTTAGGACCTGCAATGGTTCCTTCTTTTGTAATATGCCCAATGATAATGACGGGTGTGTTGGTTGCTTTTGCAAACCTCACAATTTCAGCTGTACATTCTCGAACCTGACTCACACTTCCTGGCGAACTATCAATATGAGTTGTTTCTAAGGTTTGAATAGAATCAATTACAACTAATTGAGGTTTAATTTTTTTTATCTCATTAAAAATTGTTTGCGTATCTGTTGCTGCCAACAAGTACATAGTTTCATTTACAACACCCACTCTATCTGCGCGCATTTTTATTTGCTGCAAACTTTCTTCACCACTAATGTATAAAATTTTGAGTTGGTTTAATTCAAGACATGCTTGTAAAAATAATGTACTCTTTCCAATTCCGGGTTCACCTGCAACTAGTATCACAGAACCTTCAACGATACCTCCCCCCAATACTCTGTTTAATTCTGCATCATGTGTCACATATCTTAGCGTAGTTGATTCAACAATTTCATGCAACAATTTTGATTTTGAATTCGTAGATTTTGCTGTATCATCTTGCCAGGTTGCTTGCTTCGTTTCATGCTGAATAATCTCTTCAACGAAAGTATTCCAAGCATTACAAGAGGGGCATTTACCTTGCCACTTGGCACTTTCAGCGCCGCAATTTTGACAAAAAAATGAAGTCTTTGTTTTAGCCACTTCTTGAATTTATTTAGTGTTCAAAAAGTGAAAGTAAGGTAAGTACCTAAGATAAAAAAATTAATACCTTATGCTGCTATTCGTTATTTAACAAGCCTCAACTCAAGGCATAATACCGTTTATAAATGTTCTTGACTAATTATCAGATCACTTGATGTTACCATGATTATTTTATCACAGTAGAACACATGCAAATATTTCTGAAAAGCCTAATAGTCTGACTTATAAATATAGATTGTTTAAGAATACAGCAAGTCATTAGCGATGATAATTTACTTGTCACAAATTTTCTGATTAAAAATAGCAAGATGTATTCTATCTATAATCTTTGGCTTAATGAGTTTAAAGCACTTGATGCTAACCTAAAAATAAAACGATAATTAGTTAGTAAAAAATTTATCATCACGTATAAATTAAGGTCGCAATTGTTTTAAAAAAGAGTACTTAATTTTAAAAAAAGATATTACCAGAATAAAAAATCAACAATTTGATGTAGTAGCTTCTTTCAAAAAAGAAATCAAAAAAGAAAGGGTCACCAAATAAGTCTGGTAACCCTTTTCTTACTAACCCATAAAATTCAATGCTAAAGTACAGCCTTAGAATATGATTTCAAAATAATAAAACGTACTTTTTAAAAAATTCACAATAATTTTTTATCGAAAGTCTTTAGAAACATGCCATAAAGTCAAATACAAGTTAAAAAAACGTGTCATTAAGTCCTAATATTTTTTAAAATCCTTATTGGGCTTATATTTGATATTTAATTTAATAAAATAAAAAATTATGGGAATCATGGGATATTATATCATCAGTGGCATAATGTTGGTCATCGGAATGATAGTAAGTAATCGATTAAAATCAAAATTTAGAGAATACGCTGAAATACTCTTGCAAAATGGTATGTCGGGTAAACAAATAGCGGAAAAAATGTTACAAGACAATGGCATTTATGATGTGCAAGTTATCAGTACGCCTGGCTTTTTAAGTGATCATTACAATCCAAGCGATAAAACAATCAATTTGAGTCCAGATGTTTTTGAAGGACGAAGTATTAGCTCAGCAGCAGTAGCTGCTCATGAATGCGGTCATGCGGTTCAGCATGCCACTCAATATAGCATGTTGCAAATGAGAAGCAAAATGGTACCAGCCGTTCAATTAGGAACTAGCCTAGGCCAATGGGTTATCATGGCCGGGTTGGGTATTATGGGTTTCGGTGGAGGTAACCAAACTGTTTTTTTCATTGGTATTTTACTATTTTCATTATCAACAATTTTTTCATTAATCACTTTACCCGTTGAATACGATGCAAGTAATAGAGCTTTGGCATGGCTCAATAGTGTAAATATTACAACAAGAGAGGAACATGAGAAGGCGGAAGATGCATTAAAATGGGCAGCACGAACTTATGTTGTAGCCGCGATTAGCTCAATCGCAACGCTTGTGTATTATATATTACTATTTCTGAGTAGGAGTAGAGATTAAAATTAAGCACTTGTGTTCTTAGTACCTACAAACCAATTGAAGTTGTTGCGTATTATAAAGATATTCGTTGATTGCAGTTGAACCTAATCATTAGTTTCAATTTTTCTAGGTTAGCACAAAAATTCCTTAACACTTATTATTTCTAGTTAATCTCAAATTTTATATTTCGAACTTATTTAAATCTCATATGATATTGGAAAATTGTCTCTGAGCACTAAAAAAATCTGAGAACTTCAATTTCTTAGTATGACAAAAAATAAGTTTCTTTGAGTAGCCATATGTTGCGAGTTGCTATTTCAATTTCTATTTTTATGATATGCTTGCTAATAACAAGCCTCAAAGCCCAATCGCAAAATACCCTAAATCGAACCGATTCGATTCGCGAAGTTACTCGCATGATCCGCGAATCGGAACGTAAAAAAGCGGATAGTATAAAACAAAACAAAAGACTTCGCCTTGATTCTATTCGTCAAGCAAAACAAATTCGAAAAAAATCTGATAGCTTAGCATTAATCGAAAAAAAAGAAAAGTTACAACAAGTTAAACTAGCTAAAGTATTGAGTCGTATTGAGCAAGCCTATGAGAAAGGGATTCAATACGAACCTAATAAAGAAGAAAAAAAAATTCTACAACCCTATCAAAAACGAATTAATGATAGTATTTCTGACGTTAGAAAAAGAGAAAAAACGATAGAAAGTCTTGCAAAAGAACGAGTAAAAGATAGTTTAAATAAAATTGAATCCGCGGAGAAATTGAAGCTTAAAGCATTTCGAGACAGCATTGCACTAGAGAAAAAAATGATAGCTAAACTTAAAAAGCAAGAAAAAGATAGTTTAAGTAAAATTGTATCAGAAGAGAAGTTAAGGCTTAAAGGCATTAAAGATAGTATTGAAGTTCAACAGAAGATAACCCTCAGACAGCAAAAGCAAGCAAACGATAGTTTGAAAAAACTTGCGAAAGAACAAAATAAATTAAAAACCGATTCACTGCGAAGAAATGAAAATGAAACGGTTATCGACACCCAAATAATTTCACTTGCGAAAGTTGATACTATCATTGTATTACCAAATGATAGTTTTAGTCGTAATAAATCTTACACGCTAAGAAAAAGAAAAACATTCCTGAGTTTTCAACTTGGCTCCAGTAATTATTTGGGTGATCTAGGCGGACAATCAAATTTTGTAAAGAACAACCTTATTGCGACGCATATCAAGCCACGCACTTTTTTTTATGGGATTGCTTATACATATCACCCGAGTAACTTATTCGGATTTCGATTGAATTACATCGCTGGTAAGATTGCAGGTAGTGATCAAAACATTCATTTTGCGAATGAAAAGGATCCTGCTTATCTAAGATTCTCACGAAATCTTGATTTTCAAACTAAAATTTCGGAAACCAGTTTGTTAGTTGATTTCTACCCTTTTGATTTGTTTTCAGAAAAGAGGAACGATAAATTATGGTCCCGACGCAAAACAGCAAGTTTACAACCTTATTTAGTTGGAGGAATTGGCAATTTTAGTTTCGACCCAGAAGGCTCTTACTACGACCCAATTGCGGAAGAAAATATTTGGGTGAAACTAAGTCCTTTACAGCTGGAAGGTCAAGGTATGAGCGAATATCCTGACAGAAAACCTTATAAACTCTCGCAATGGAATCTGCCTTTTGGCTTTGGGCTACGTTACCAAGTTGGACAAAAGACGTCGATCTCACTTGAATACATAGGACGAAAATTATTTACTGATTATTTAGATGATGTCAGTACTCACTATATCAATCCAATATTATTTGATAAGTACTTGGACGCTGAAAACGCAGTAATTGCAAAATATGTAGCAGATAAATCAAAACTCATAAATCCTGATAAGCAATTTTCAACAGGCGATATTCGTGGTAATTCGAAATCAAACGATTTTTACTATTCATTCAATATTAAATTAAATATTCAAATTAATAAGGTTAGAATATACAAATAATGCCGAAAAAAAATTGAGCTCAAAGTTAGATAACTCAAGTTTAGGTTAATAACAATATATCAATAAACCTTAAAACTCTGTTTAGAATCTGTAATACCAAATTGATTTTCAAATTAGACCGTAGCGATAATTTTGAAAATTTGTATGATTATCCGTAGAGTTACCTATTTTATTTTCCATCTCGTCACCCATGACGAGACAACTTTTATCTAAACTCGCAGATGAAGATACTTGCTCTATAACTAATACCCATGTGATTTGAGTCGCAGACCAAATCTTATCCCGACAAATTTGTCGTGATAAATGCCGCTGATTATTTTGTTAAGAACAATTTGAGATACGAAAAACTGGTATGTCTGTACCGATGATATTGATGTTGATCACGAAGGAAGCTTACAGCAATACCATTCCGCGTTACATAATTCCAATCGGTATTAATCATTTCAACATTTCTAATACTGATTCTGTGTTTAATCCAAATTGTGTATTTGAAAGTATATTACAGCTTGAACAATCTGTATTACAATCACAAAAAAAGGCCACCTTATTTAAGATAGCCTTTCTAATATTATTTAAGATTTAATTATCTTGATTTCTTTTTTGAACCTTCAAAACGATGTCCACTTGGTCCTTTCAAAGATGAACTTCCTAAGCGATCCATACAACAACGGAAGCCAATGCTAGAACTTGTTTGACCACTTTGTAAAAAACGGCGAGTACCTGGGCTCATCCAATATGCTCTATCATTCCAACTACCTCCTTTATAAACATGCGCTTGATCATTAATTAAAGTAGTTTTACCGTAGTCATAAAAAGCAGTACTTATGGTATCTCCATCCAAGTAACTAATCATGTTAGCACCACGATAGTCCGTATTCTTCTCAGCTAATTCTTCTTGTGTTACTTCACGCTTTTGCAAATTACCTAGTGAATCTTTTTCCTCTAATGTATAATCTTCCAATGTTTTATAAGACTTGAAGACATTGCCACGGAACGGTCGGAAATCAGAAGCATCTTGGATTGTGCTTGGACGATAAACATCCAACACCCACTCACTTACATTACCAGCCATGTTATACAAACCATATGAATTTGGTTTGTATGAAAAGATACCAGCAGGTATATCTGCGTTATCATTTAAGCCCCCAGCAACACCTTGTACATCTCCTAAACCTCTTTTGAAATTAGCCAATTCCATACCTTGGTATGCATTATTGATTCCTTCACGAGTTGAAAGATTATCTTTCCAAGGATATACCTGTCGGTTCACAACAACCTCCTCACCTCTACGATTTTTAGAATCAGGCTCAGGATTTTGTCCAATATAACCAAGTGCAGCATATTCCCATTCAGCTTCTGTTGGTAAACGATAATCAGCAGTAAGAAGTCCATCTTCATAACCTATATTACGTTTCTTCGATCCTGTTGGGTTTAGATCCTTTTTTTTGATACCTGCTTTACCTTCATATTGGCCTGATGCATAAGTTCGCACATCAAAATTATCTTCAGATGATTGATAAGGATTTTTCTTCAAATATCCAAGCTTGATAAGTATCATTTCATTTACACGATCTGTACGCCATTTACAATAGGCATTTGCTTGATCCCAAGTAACGCCGACAACAGGATAGTAGTTGTATGCCGCGTGCCTGAAATAGAATTCAACTTGTGGCTCATTATATTGTAATGCTTTTCGCCAACATTGTGTGTCTGGCAAAGCCTTTTGGTAAATTTCGGGATAATCATTACCATAAGTACGGCTTAACCAAAACAAATATTCGCGGTAATGGATATTCGCAACTTCTGTTTCATCCATGAAAAATGAAGAAACCGAAACAGTTTTTGGAGGATTGTTATTTTCATACGTTAAATCTTCTTCTGTTTGCCCCATCGTGAAACGACCACCTTCCACAAATTCTAGGCCTGGACCGATGTACTGCCCCTGAAAAAGTGGCACATCAAATCCTCCATTATTAGGATCGTTGTAAGACCAGCCAGTTTTGGAAGATACAAGATTCGAGGTTGATTTTGGGTTTCCGCATGAAGCAAGCATCGCAAGCAAGCCGCATGCAAGCAATCCATTGAATCCGAATAATTTTTTCATACTTCTTATTTCGTCGTGTTTTTTATAGTAATAGCAAATATAAGTATTTGTATTGATGTAATCAAAGTACAATTATAGAACAATCAATTCAATCTAACAACATATTCTTCAAAATAAGTTTGATGAATTAAGTCTGTTCGAAGCTGAAATGCCGGCCAAAGTAGAATGCTTCTGAAATTATACGTAATTTACGATTCATAAATTCGATTTAAAAAACTAAGTAATGGTTCTAGCGCATCAAATGTTTTCGCAACTTCATTCGGAAACCTCTTGTTCAAAACATCCTCTACCGTAAATCCTTTCATCGCAGTAAAACTCTTAAGTTTAAGCATTTCAATCACTTTATTCTCTGAATCATAACCCTTAGGTGGATTCTTCAATTTATCATCTTGATGCAAGGTTCCAAATGTGTTTACAAAAGTTTTGTGCTTCAAAATTGCTAGAAATTCATCTGCATTATAATCTATTTCTTGTCTAATTTTTTTTAGCATATCCGCTTCTGGCATCCAAATACCGCCACCCGCAAATGAATTTTCTGGGTCAAGATGAAGGTAATATCCGGCATAATGGCTTTTTTTACCCCCAATACTGAAGCTTGCACCGAAATTGGTTTTGTAGGGTGATTTGTCTTTTGAAAACCGAATGTCTCGATTTAAACGAAAGACGCACTGCTTAGCTTGCAACTCGCCATATCGTGAATCTGACTTCGATAAATGCTGAATCATTTTTTCAACGATCGATAAAAAATTATTTTTCGCGTCCTCATAAGACGTTCTATTGGCTTCTAACCAATCACGATGATTACTCTTTTTTAACTTTTTTAGAAAATCAATTGTATTTTTCTCTAACATTAACTTATTTTTACGCTCACGAAATTAGGATTATTAAAAAACATTATCTTATTTTTCCAAACTTAAATATATATTTAATAAGCATGAACAAACTAATTATTGCTTTAGCAATTGGCTCATTAGCACTCAGCATGTCACATGATGCACAGGCTCAAAATAAAAAAAATAAAAAGAGCCGCTATTATCAAAACAACCCTGTAGAAGCGGAATTCGATGTGAAAGGGTTTGAAAACAACCCTCCCAAAAAAGAAGTAGACAGAAAGTCTGTTGAAGAAGAATATGATGTAAAAATTGACCGAAACGAACGTGATGGTAAATATTATGGCGAAAAACGAGTACGAACCACAACCGTTGAAGAAGAAGACACGACCGCAGTTGAAAGAAAAACTAAAGACAAAGGTTACTATTATACCACCTATGGTCAAAAAAGATATTATAATGATAACAGAAAAAAATACGATAAATACTACCAAGGTGGTCAACCACAAGGTACTCCTCCGCCACCTCCACCATTAAATCGTGAAGAGCCAGTGGTTGCTGCGCCAGCACCAAAGCCAGAAAAAAAATTCAAGCCACGTAAAGAACGTGAAATCAAAATGACTCCACAAGAGCAAGAATACAAAACGACTGTTGTAAAAAAACGTTACACAAATCTAGATGTGCTTTGTGACGATTTAGACTTAGCAAGTATTCAAAGGCCTGTATTTAAAGGTATTTGCTCAGAATGCTCACGTGATGTAGATGCGATTATTATAAATAAAAATATGAGCAGTTTAGAAAAAAATTATTTACTTAAACAATCCTACATGTTACGTGATAAGCGTTTGCGCGAAACGCTAGATGATGATCAATACAAAAAGTGGTTACGAATTAAGGATTCAGATGAATATTTAGTGATCACAAAAGATCTTGAATTGAAAGATGGGAAAGACAACTAAATTTTAAAATAAAAATTATAAAAAAAACCGATTCTTGAAAAGAGTCGGTTTTTTTGTACTTTAAAATTTGCTAATACTCATTTATAATTTACTTTTAAGACAAATCACTTTTCATGAGAACGCTCATCCAATGCTTACTATTAGTTTGCCTATTTCATGCTGCGAATGCACAAAATACCACTTGGCTTAAAGCCAAATCAGGCGAATACCAATACTCCTACGTAAAAAACGACCCAATGAAAGTTCGTTTTTACATCTTAAAAAATGGCTTAACAGTAATCTTAACTGAAAACAAGGAAATACCTCGTTTGCAAACTATTATCGCAACTAAAGCTGGGAGCAAAACTGATCCGAAAAACCACACAGGCTTAGCACATTACTTAGAACATATGCTTTTTAAGGGCACTAATAAATATGGTTCATTAGATTGGCAAAAAGAAAACCCCTTGCTTGATAAAATAGACGCATTATACGCAAAGTATAATTTAACTACCGATGAAGAAAAGAGAAAACTAATCTATAGAGAAATAGATGCTACTTCAGGTGAGGCAGCTAAATTTTCGATTGCGAATGAATATGATAAACTTATGAGTATAATAGGCGCACAAGGCACAAATGCATTTACATCTTTCGAACAAACTGCCTATATTAATGATATTCCAAGTAATCAAATAGATAAATGGATAACTATCGAAGCGGAACGATTTAGGAATCCGATCTTAAGACTTTTTCATACGGAATTAGAAGCCGTTTATGAAGAGAAAAATATAAGTCTGGATAGCGATGATGACAAAGTATCGGAGTTACTTTTTGCCAAACTTTTTCAAAAACACAATTATGGCCAACAAACCACAATTGGCACCATCGAACATTTGAAAAACCCTTCGCTAACTGCCATTCGTGAATATTTTTATGAAAATTATGTACCGAATAATATGTGCATCGTATTAGCAGGCGACTTTAACTCGGATGAAGTCATCGGAAAAATCGATAAAGCATTTGCCTACATGAAACCCAAGCCAGTTCCAACTTATCAATTCGAAAAAGAAAATGAAATTACAAAACCCATTGAAGCCAGTGTATATGGCCCGGATGCCGAATATGTAAGTATCGGATTTAGATTTCCAGGCGCAAATACGAATGATGCAAGATTATTGAATTTTATGAGCAACATATTATCCAATGGAAATGCAGGTTTAATGGATTTGAATTTGGTAAAAAAACAAGAAGTCTTAGAAGCTAGCGCTGGCGCATACACGCTACAAGACTATAGTGTACTATTCATGGATGGAATCGCAAAAGAAGGTCAATCATTAGAGACAGTAAAAAAGTTACTATTAAATCAAATCAAATTACTTCAATCAGGGCATTTTGACAATAATATCTTACAAGCGATTATCAATAATTATAAAAAATCGATGATAAAAAATCGCGAACGAAATAGTGGTCGTGCATTTGCTTTACTCGAATCATTCACAAGCAATGTTTCTTGGGAAAAATCAGTAAACGAACTTGAGTACATGAGTAAATTAACTAAAGCTGACATCCAATCATTCGCTAAAAAGTGGCTCAACAATAATTATGTCTGTATCTACAAACGAATCGGAGAAGAACAAAATACTAAAAAGGTTGTTAAACCAACTATTACACCCGTGAGTGTAAATAGGGATGCCGAAAGCGATTTTGTAAAAAACATTGCAAAACAAAAAGTATCGGAAGTAAAACCCAAATTCTTAAATTTCGACAAAGACATTCAAAGAGCGAAATCATCCAATAATGGCAACTCAATTGATGTTTTCGCTGTGAAAAATAATACGAACGAACTTTTTACACAAATCTTCTTTCTCAAAATGGGTTCGTTTCATGATAAATTATTACCTATCGCCATGGACTACCTACAATATTTAGGCACCTCGAAATACACGGCAGAGGAAATAAGCCAAAAATTTTATAGACTAGCTTCCGACTTCAGTGTGAATGAAAATGAAGATGAAAGTTATATTACCATAAATGGTCTACAGAGTAATTATGAGGCTAGCATCGAGCTTTTTGAACATTTAGTTCGAAATTGTGTTGCCAACGAAAAAGCCTTGAAAAATATGATTGCGGGTATGAAGAAGAAAAGAGCCGATGATAAATTAAATAAAGATATCATTCAAAATGGACTCGCGGTTTATGCTAAATACGGAGCTGTAAATCCGTTCAACTATGGGTTTAACAACTCAGAGTTAGACAAGATTCAAGCCAGCGATTTAATTCAAATTCTGCATCAATTAACTTCATTCCCACATCAAGTGCTATACTATGGCCCATTCGATGCAAGCACTGTTTCAGAAAAGCTAAGTAAGCTACATCCCCTACCTAAAAATTTTAACGCGTTCCCAAAAGTAGCTGAATTTACATTTCGAAAATTAGAAACACCTGAAGTACTTTTTGCTAATTACGATATGGTTACAAGCGAAATAATGTGGTATCGTAATGGTGGCAATTACGATGCGAATAAAATGCCTACAACGAGAATGTTTAATGAATATTTTGGAGGTAATATGAGTGGCATTGTTTTTCAAGAAATACGTGAATCGAAAGCCTTAGCGTATTCTAGCTTTGCCAATTTTGGTACACCTAAATATAGTAGCCAACCGAATCACATGACTGCTTATGTTGGTTGCCAAGCCGATAAAATGAGTGACGCAATTGAGGGTATGCAGAGCTTACTAACTGAGTTGCCAAAATCAGAAAAGCTATTTGCAAATTCTAAATTAAGCTTGCAAAACTCGATTTCCACCTCACGTAGCACCAAAACAGGTATTTTAATTAAATACTTAAATGCACTCAATAAAGGTATTAACTATGATATGGACGAAAAGGTATATAATGAAATTACAGACTTGAAATATGAAGACATAAACTTATTCTACAATAGTAATATTTCGAGTAAACCATACTCACTTTGCGTGGTTGCGAATGAGTCTAAACTAAACTGGGACGTCTTGAAAAAATATGGGGACGTCAAAAAACTAAGTCTTGAAGAAATTTTTGGATACTAACTTTACACGATGAAAAAGTTTATTGGGAAATGCATAGAATTAAGCATCCAAACTACCATTAAACTTTTTGGCAAGACTTATGAGCCACATGAAATTCCTTTTCTATACGGTCCTATAGGCAATGAAAAAATTGGTGAAGATTTTTATAAACGCTGGTGTGAAGCAAAAAATCATACTTATGAAGAAGGCATTTCAAACAATGGCCTAATTCCCGAATTCGAAATCTTAAGAAGCCCTACTTTCAACCCAGATGAAGTTCATCCAGCTATTAAAAATTTCTATGAACAAACTTCCTCGTACGAATTTGATATTTGGGCCAAGTGGAATCCAATCTTAAAATTAGGAGCATCCATCCTAGTTCATACAGTTAACCATCATATACAACAACTCAATTTTCCATTGAATGCAATGGATGCTAGATATGGTATGAGTAACGACATAATCACCATTTATGACAAACAAAACAATATTCCTTTTAGATGTTGGCTTCGAAAACAAATGCCATCCAACGAAATTATCTACTGCGGATTTTATATTCCGTTTAAAATACCCAGCATAGATTCTTTCGGAATAAAAACAGTCTTCCCATTACCAAAAGGCGCCGCTGTTGTTTTATTGGAACCCATCAATTTACCACAAGGCGGTTTTAAGCTTGATTCGAGAGGCCACAAAATCGGAGGCTCTGGATATTATCGAATCCATCAATTAAAAAATAGGAACTTCAAAGTGCTTATGGCGCCGATTAAAGAATCGCTTGATATTTCGATTGACGAAAAAGGTTATGTTCGTGTAGAGCATTGTTTCACACTTTGGGGGATGCGTATGTTACATTTGCACTTTAAAATAAAAAGAAGTGAAAAATAATTGCATTTCCACAGCTACAAGTTTCCACTTATTTTTACGCACTAATTTTAGACATGAAAGTATATAAATTTGGTGGGGCGTCTATCGAGTCCATTGAACGTGCAAAAAGAGCTGTTTACATAATGCAAAAAGCCTTGCCGGAAAAACTCATAGTTGTTATTTCAGCCAAAGGCAAAACCACAAATGCACTTGAAGAAATAGTTACTTCATTCATGCATAAAAATTTGAATGATGCAATTGGGCTACTAAAAGTCCTCGAACTTGAACATCTTGCTTATGCGAAAGAATTATTAGGTGAAATTCCTGAAAAATTGTCACAAAAAATAAGAGAACTCATTACCGAAATCGAATGGGTTTTCGATGAACCTACAGGAAAAGGGTTTGATTATTACTACGATCAAATAGTATGCGTAGGTGAATTACTCTCCACTTCAATTATTCATGTTTACATGATGCAACAAGGAATAAACGCAACTTGGATTGATGCACGTGACCTAATTAAAACTGATAATAATTACAGAGATGCAAATGTTGATTGGCATGAAACAGAAACTCAAACGCAAAAAATAATAACTGGTGCATTTAAACAAGCTGAGATAATTATTACACAAGGTTTTATTGGTGGCACTGATGAAAATAATTCAGTAACACTTGGTAGAGAAGGCAGTGATTATACAGCTGCAATACTCGCAAATATTATGAATGCAGATAGCCTTAGCATTTGGAAAGACGTACCAAGCTTATTAAATGCTGACCCCAAAATTTTCCCGAATACCATTGCAATCCCAGCAATCACCTTTCACGAAGTTATAGAAATGGCCTATTATGGCGCGCAAGTGATACACCCAAAAACCATCAAACCTTTACAAAATAAAAATATTCCGCTACATGTAAAATGTTTTTTAGACGAAACATTGCCTGGCACAACAATTTCAAATGATTTTGAGCATATTAATTATCCGCCTATCATGGTGTTGAAAACAAACCAAGTGCTTCTTCAGGTAAATACGAAAGATTATTCATTTATTACAGAGGAAAATTTAAGTAAAATATATACTTTATTTCATGATTGCAAAATCAAAATTAATCTTATCCAAAATGCAGCTATTAGTTTTGTTGCTTGCGTAGATGCCCACCCTGAAAAAATAGAAATCTTATTACAAAAACTAAAAAATGAATATGAAGTAAAACGAAATGAAAATTTATTTCTTTTTACGGTTAGGCATTATACACAAGACGTATTAAGTGAAGAGCTAAAAAATAGAACCATACTACTTGAGCAACGAACTAGACAAACAGTTCAAATGATTGTTAGATAAAGCCAACATTAGAACTTTTTTAAACGTCTTAATGATTGAATAATCTTAATTTTACAGCATGAAAAAAATAATTAGTCTAATTGTGTTATTGATTGGATTAACCACTTTGGGCATGGCTCAATTTGAAGGGCGAGTTTACGAGGCAAGTCAAATTGCGCAAGTAACTCATGGTAATTCATTGCTCAACTCAGCTTGGTGTGGAGGCATCAATTCAATTCAGCCTGTAGAGGCTGATTTAAACCAAGATGGCAAATTAGATTTGGTACAATACGATCATTCAAATTTTAAAATTAAAACCTTCATCAATATTGGCAATACAGGGGAAAGTAAATACAAATACAACCCTTTGTATGAAAAAAATTTCCCCATCCTAAAAAGCTATTTAATCATGAAGGATTATAATTGCGACGGCATTGCGGATTTGTTTCATCGAGGGGATACAGGTGTAATTGCCTACAAAGGATATTATGATAGTTCGCAATTAAAATTTACTTTTTACAAAGCAGTATATTACCCAGCGCAGCCATTACCCATTAACGCATATGTTCAGCTAAATGATATTCCAGCCATCGTAGATATGGATAATGATGGCGATTTAGATATGTTATCTTTTGATGTCCCCGGCGTCTATTTAAACTATTATAAAAATATGCGTGTTGAGAATAATTTACCTTGTGATAGTATTGCTTTCACTTTCAATGAAAGATGTTGGGGTAAATTTTATCAAACATGGTCGAAAACAGCGATTACAAATATTACTTGTAAAGGAAATGGTGGTAATGAATTGCATCATGAATCAGATGCAAATGAAATAAGTCAAAAACAAACAAGACACGCCGGCAATTCTATTCTAGCACTAGATATTGAAGGCGATGGAGATATGGATATACTTGATGCTGTATTTCTAAACAAAGATGTTCAACTACTCATTAATGGCGCATCTACAAATGGAGGAAACGACATAATCACAGCTCAGGATACCACTTACAATCAATTATCGTATATAGTAGATTTACCAAATTGGCCTGCTCCTTCTTTATTAGATATTGATAATGATGGCGATAAAGATTTATTGTTTACCTCACATGCAGATAATAACAGTTCAGCCAATTATCAAGTGTGTTTATTTTATCAAAATATTGGAACAAACGCTAATCCAAATTATCTATATAAGCACGATAGCCTATTTACAAATGACATGATAGATGTTGGCAGTTATAGCTATCCAACTTTTTTTGATTATGACAAAGATGGTAAACTAGATTTGTTTATTGGCAATGAAGGTTATCTTAATCATACCACAGGTTTATTAGAATCCAAACTGGCATTGTATAAAAATGTAAGTATCGGTAACAATATTTCTTTTGAGTTAATTACAAAAGATTTTCTGAATTTAAGTACGAGTAACTATAAAGGTATCTTTCCGAGTTTTGGAGATGTAACTGGCGATGGAATTGACGATTTATTGTTAGGTGGTGTGCATGGTAAAATTATCGTTTATCAAAATCAAGCAAGCTCAAATTTAGTTCAGGCAAACTTTACATTTTTGAGTGATAGTCTTGCGAATGTATTTGTTGATCAATATAGCTTCCCATTTATGTATGATGTAGATAACGATGGTAAAAAAGATATGTTGGTCGGAAATGTTTACGGAACTTTGGAATACTTTAAAGACACGAGCCTTTCGGCCACGACAAAGGAATTTAAAAAAATTTCAAGTACTTGGGGTAATGTAAAAGCTGGAAAATTAAATCAATTTAATACTTATTGCGTGCCATTTATTGGCAACATGGATTACACAAACAAGGCTTATTTACTAGTGGGAAGTAGCAACGGAACCATACAACGATATGACTCGCTCAACAATGTTAATTTTACAGAAATAGACAGCAATTATTCCTTCATTAAAACAACACAGCGTTCAGCACCTTGCGTCGCAGATTTAAATAATGATGGCAAGTACGAAATGGTTATAGGCAATAAACTTGGAGGTATACTTCTATTTGAACAATTATTAACTGGACCTACAATATTAAATCAAGTAGCCTTGACAGAAAATGACATTGAACTCTACCCCAACCCGACTCAACATGATTTGATGATTGATTTTTTACAAACAGGTTCAAACAACTCTGTTACAGTAACTATTTACGATATAACAGGCAAGAAATTAAATATGTATTCGTTAGACACCAAGCAGAAAAATGTAATTGAAACAAGATCATTATCAGCAGGTATGTATTTGATTAATTTTCAGCTGGAGGGAAAAAATATTCATAAGAAATTTATCAAAGAGTAATCTAAAAAGTAATACTCGAAGCTTCATTCAACAAGTTATAGCTTCGTAATTACAACTTGATAAAATATTATCTTTCGAAATCACGAAACTAATATTTCCTATAAATAATTAATCACTGCTTTTGATACAATTGAAACCTGTGTCTATTATTTGAAAAAAGGGATAGCAAAGATTGGCATGTATAACCAAGGTAAAGAACGTATTTTATAATTTTTCTTTTCTGAATCCTTCTTCTCATATTATACCACTTTTATCACGCAAACACCTTTCCAGGTCGAAGTGATTGCGCTTGCAGAATGCAAAGTTGAGTTGATATCATACAATGATATGCAAAAGGCTAACGAGATTCTATTATCGCGAATAAACTAGGTGGAAAAGTGACTGAAAATTTCAATATCTAAAATTTCAATAATAGTAAAGAAATACAAGCTGTCGAAAAATGCAAATAAAAAAAGAGAATGGAAATGAATCTTTTAAAATAAACTCATCCATTCTCCTTTAGCTGAGTGCCTCAGGCCGGACTCGAACCGGCACATCCTTGCGGACGGCAGATTTTGAGTCTGCTGCGTCTACCAATTTCGCCACCAAGGCTTTGTGGGATTGCAAATATAAGTAAATATCGAAAAGTACAAAATTGAATATTTCAAATCACAAGTATGAAATCGAAAGTTGACCTAAGAATACAAGAAATAGAATCACAGCAGTGCAAACAGGTATTTAACTTCCGAAAATTCGTTCTTAGTACTTAAATTACATCGGAACTATAAGCAGATATGATGGTTTTCGGTATAAATCAGTTGAGCCTCCTCTGATGGATTCGTGCCTCACCATCGGAATTGGGAAATCTAACATTCGTATCTCATTTTGATTTTCATCACGACAAAAGCACTGTGTTTTTGAAACCTTCTAGGTTTTGTTATTACATTCACGTTTTACTAATAAACATTTAAAATGGCGCTCAGTAGATTTTGGTTAAGTATTTTTATTGCATCAATAATTTTCGTGTTGGCGAGTCTAATCATCGGAAAAAACTACTCTATAGATTTTGCCTTGAATGGGAAAAAAGATGATCCAATTTTGGTTTCAGAAAAATACGTAAATCAACTCCCTTCTAGTATCGCAGATAGTTTGCAAAAAAGTGAATCTAAAAGCATTACACTCAATTACGATGAAACAAATCCTGATACGACTTACACCTTATCGAATAATATTGTAAAAATATTTTCTGGGAAACAAAAAAGCGATGGCATATTACCAACCTGTAAAAACGTAATTTTTGATATTATTCTGCCCCTCATTGCCTACTTAGCATTTTTTTGCGGCTTAATGCAACTCCTAATCGATAGTGGCGCGGCTGAAAAATTAGCCAAATTTTGTAGCCCTTTATTTGTAAAAATATTTCCAACCATTCCAGCCAATCATGAATCTATTTCTTATATGACTTTAAACTTTGCCGCGAATTTTCTGGGCTTGGATTCGGCGGCTACACCTTTTGGACTAAAAGCCATGCAAAGTTTACAAGAAATAAATCCAGATAAGGACAAAGCCAGTGATGCCCAAATCATGTTCATGTGTTTACATGCTGCTGGGTTATGCTTGATCCCAACTTCAATTATTGGGTATCGTGCGGCACAGAATGCGGCAAATCCAGCTGACGTAATGCTGCCTTGCATAATTACATCATTTGTAGGCACTATAGCTGCTTTAATTTTAGTTGGCATTCGGCAAAAATTAAATTTCAAAAGTGCCACTTTAATACTCGGCTTGACAGTCATTATAGCTGCAATTATTGGCTTGTTGTTTTATGTGAATGGGCTAGATTTAATCGGAAAAAATTATTTCACAGCTAATTTATCTAATGTTTTATTGCTTGTTATCATTGCTGTGATTCTTCTCTATGCTTTTACAAAGGAAAAAATATTTATAAAAAACAAGAGTGATATTTTCACCTCATTTGTAAACGGCGCCGCAAGTGGTTTAAAAACTGGTGCAACTATTTTCCCTTATATGTTGGGTATGTTGGCTGCGATTTCTATTTTCAGAAACAGTGGTTTGTTTGAGATCTTGAGTACATGGGTAAGCAATGGATTTGGTTTATTGGGCGTAGAAAAAGAGATCACAGATGCACTGCCAGTAGCCATGCTTCGACCTTTTAGCTCGGGCGGATCACGTGGATTTATGATAGATGCGATGAAAAATTTTGGCGCGGATTCTTTGACAGGAAGATTAACGTGCATCTTTCAATGTAGCGCCGAAACTACATTTTATGTGATCGCAGTTTATTTCGGATCAATCAGTATTAAGAATACAAGATATACCTTAGGCGCTATGTTGTTAGTTGATTTAATTTGTGTGATTACTGCGATTGGCGTTGCAACTATCTTCTTTTAATTTTATTTTTTCGATAAAAAACTAACTATCTTTTTCTTCTGCATTTGAACTGCAAGGCCATAGCCAATCAGATTCAATCACGCTGTATAAAAATATTTTTAGATGTCGATTTTTTCGTGGTGGCAATAAAATTCGCAACTATGATATTAGAAGAGTGCTGATGGCAAATCGCAAAGCACATCAATATTACTAAAGGTCCTACAGGCAAATACTTTTTCGATGATACCGGGTGCTGCTAGATGGCTCTTAATTGGTATGGTATTGGCATAGCCATGAAACTTTAAGACTAAGCTATCTCAATAAGTGCCTTTTCATACATTTCCTTCCAACCATTCCATGGTGTATCAGAGCCTAATGAAAAATTATGCCATATCATGATAAAATTTCCATTGACTTTTTTGACTTCATGGTATAAAGCTACAAGTTCTTGAAAAGCTTCTTCAGCAGTGTCTTTCTGCTCAAATCTACTATTGCATTCCATGTAACAAAAAGAATGAATTAGCAAATCAGTAGCTTCATTTTTTTCTACATCGAACCATTTGAAGGGATATGATGTACTTGCTCGAAAACCATTGATAGAACCATAACCCATTGAATAATCATCCGTAATTCCGCATTGAATTAAATTTCGATAAGATTGTGGTAGCGTATATTTTATATAATGAAATCGACTTTTATTGCTGGTTACCCTCGCCACTTCACGTTGAAGAATACCCAAATTTTTATGGCTATTTACCGAAGGATGAACGCCTACTTCATATTTAGATTTTGAATTTGCAATTAACGATTGCATACTTGATGAATCGACAGGAAGATTTCTATCTAATTTGCCTCCGTCACCTACCAAGAAAAAATATATGGGTTTCAGACGATACTTTTTATGCAATTCATCCAAAGACGGATAGGCATCATAAGGATCAATTAGCTGACCTCTTAATACTTTCAATCGTTCATGAACGCTCCTTATTTTAAAATGCAAAGTGTCATTGACTGCACCAAAAAGATTTCGCCAAAACCCTTTACCAAGATAGCTATAAGCAATATCGATATCATAAGTTGGGGTAAAACTAAAAACAGGTTTTAAAAAAATAAGCTTTGGTTGAATGTTCAACATGATTGCTCGCAATTCAAGCATCCACAAGTCAATTAAGGGTAAATTTAAAAACGACGCTTGAAATGCGATTGCTTCTTTATGCGGGAATCGGCCGAAATCATCAGCTTGATAAGGCAAATACTCTTCATAGCGAACCAGCAAGTAAAAAGAAGCGCTTATAATATCAAAGGGTACAACACTAATTGTATTACTAAAGAAAATGGGCAATTCTTTCCAAGTAGATATCTGAATTGCTTGTGAAGTAATATCGCTTTCGAAGAGTAAATTATGGGGTATAATCTGCAAATCGGATGGTAGACTTCTACGCGAGTAATTTAACTTAAAACAATTTTCAGCTTGTAAAAATTGAGAAGAATCTGTGCAACATCTATAATTTACACCTAAAATCTTCTCAACTAAAAAATGAAAGATGTAATCACTTCGGGGTGTAATTTTTTCGATATAAATAAGCATTAGGTTCATAAAAATTCATACCAAGATTTACTTGTTTTTCGCACGTAGCTTCCATAAATCTTTGAACGATTTTTGGAATACAAGCCCATCACGTCTTTTGCCCCAACTATCTTTAAAAATACTATTTACAATTTGGTTTTTAATACCAGCCCCTGCCAAATCCACCATACCTCTGTGATTCATGGCGAGCTTCCACATTTTCCAACTTGCATTTTCTACAAATTGGGTATCGTGCCTTTTCACTGCCAAGGTTCTGTTGTAATGCAACATGCCGTGGATATTTATTTTTAGAGGGCAAACTTCTGTGCAATTGCCGCACAACGTCGAAGCATAACTTAAATGATTAAATTCTTCAAAGTTTTTTAAATGCGGCGTAATCACAGAACCTATAGGTCCACTATATGTAGCACCGTATGTGTGTCCACCTACATTTTTATAAACAGGACAAGCATTCAAGCATGAACCGCATCGAATACAATACATGCTTTCACGCACATGAGGGTCTCTTAATAAATTAGTACGTCCATTGTCAAGAAGTATGACATACATCTGTTCAGGACCATCATTTTCTTGCTTAGTTTTTGCACCTGTAAAAATCGAGTTATACACTGTAACATTTTGTCCAGTTCCATAAGTCGCTAACAATGGCCAAAATAAGTTTAAATCATTTACAGAAGGAATCATTTTCTCAATACCAACAATGGCAACATGCACTTTAGGGAATGCGGTTGTCAATCTGCCATTACCTTCATTCTCGGTTACACAAACCCCACCAATATCAGCCAGCAAAAAATTACCCCCTGTAACGCCTACACCAGCACTTACATACTTTGAACGTAAATTTTTGCGCGCAACCAAAGTAATTTCGCTTGGTGTTAAATTCGGATCAGTACCTAGTTTTTCATGAAATACACGTGCGCAATCTTCCTTGCTCTTGTGCATGGCGGGTGTAACGATGTGATAAGGTGCTTCACCATCGAGCTGCTGAATATATTCGCCCAAATCAGTTTCAACACTTTCTATTTTATTTTTTTCTAAGAATTCATTCAAATGAATTTCTTCAGTTACCATGCTTTTGCTTTTTACAACTTGCACTGAGTTATTTTCTTGACAAATTTTCAGTAATGCTTCATTTGCTTCTTGCGCATTGTTAGCCCAAATAACCTTACCTCCATTTTTAGTAAAATTCGATTCAAACTCAAGCAAATATTTATCTAAATTTTCTATGGTTTTCCATTTGATATTTTTTGCTTGCTTGCGAGCATTATCCAAATCTGAAAATTGCAATTTTCCTTTAACTACGGTTTCGTTGTATTTACCAATATTGAAAGATAATTTACGCTTATGCTCTAAATCCATCGCTTTAATTTCACTTTTATCTAAAAAAGTTTTTTTAATGACAATATTGCTCATGCGAAAAAATTTGTTGGCAAAAGTACACAATTCAATTTGTGAATGGTGATAAAAAAAGCGTACCCTAAGATTCGCTTCATAAAAAATTCTTCTGGTAGTTTTAGATAATCAACATGGCATCTCCATAGCTACAAAAACGATATTTATTCTTGATAGCTACTTTGTACGCTTCCATGGTTAAATCGTAACCCATGAAGGCAGCCACCATAATTAATAAGCTTGTTTTGGGTAAGTGGAAATTTGTAATTAATGAATCTGTCAATGAAAAATTGTGAGGAGGATATAGGAAAATATTTGTCCAACCTTCAGATGATTTGAGCGATCCTGTTGTGGTTATAGAAGATTCGAGTGCACGAATCGAGGTTGTACCAATGGCACAAACTCTTCGACCTTCTTCCTTAGCACGATTCACGGTTTTACAAGCTAAATCTTCTACTTGATAGTATTCTGAATCCATTTTGTGTTTGGTAATATCTTCCACTTCGATGGGACGAAATGTACCTAAACCTGTATGCAAGGTTACTTCCGCAAAACGAATACCTTTAATTTCTAATCTTTTTATAAGTTCACGACTAAAGTGAAAACCAGCGGTTGGAGCAGCTACGGCACCTTCGCGCTTTGCGTATACTGTTTGATAACGCTCTTTATCTGACTCTTCAGGTTCACGCTTAATATAACGTGGCAAAGGCGTTTCGCCCATGTTGTCTAAAATGGTTTTCAATTCATCATTGCTTCCATCGAATAAAAAGCGAATTGTACGACCTCGAGAGGTAGTATTGTCAACCACTTCAGCAACTAACGAATTATCATCACCGAAATACAATTTGTTGCCCACACGAATTTTACGCGCTGGCTCTACAATTACATCCCACAATCGGTTTTGCTTATTTAATTCGCGCAATAAAAATACTTCGATTTTTGCGCCTGTTTTTTCTTTTCTACCGTAAAGACGAGCGTTAAAAACTTTGGTATTATTCGCCACGAAAACGTCTTTATCATCGAAATAATCTAATACATCTTTGAAAAGCTTATGTTCAATCTTTCCGGTTTGCTTATGTACTACCATCAATTTGCTGTCATCCCGATTTTTGGTTGGATATTGAGCGATGAGATTTAATGGAAGATCGTAAGTAAACTGAGTTAACTTCATTTGTTTTTGTATTTATTATCCTAATGAACTTGTGTTTGGTAAAGAATTTACCTTTACTTCCACGACGAGTTTGTATTACCTTAAAAATTAAGGGTGCAAATGTAATGAAATATAGATAATTAAAGGAAAATAATATTGATAGGAACGATTGATGGGTCTAGGCGCTAAAAGAAAGGATTTAACTCAATTTTTACCCCTGAGTACATGGTTAAGATGTATTGCGGTCTTGTTTATCGAACGAGACAGTGTATAGCCTGTCTGCCGCCCTCAAAAAAATAGCAGCAATTTGTGATTCCTTCGAGAATAATTTTAGCAAAAAGTTATAAATCAAAGCCTTACTTTTACCCACTTAAAATTCAAAATTCATGAATATACCATTTTTTGGTACGAAAGAGAGTAAACCCAAACCCAAAAAATCCATTTTACGCGAATGGCTTGATGCGGCTGTATTTGCAATTGTGGCGGCTACAATTATTCGTACTTTTTTCATAGAAGCTTATACCATTCCTACGCCTTCTATGGAAAAATCTTTGTTGGTGAATGATTATTTATTTGTGAGCAAAATGCATTATGGGGCACGTTTACCGATGACGCCCATCGCAGTTCCTTTTGTGCATCATACCATTCCTATTCTGAATGTAAAATCATATACCACCGCGATACAAGCACCGTATAAACGTTTATGGGGCTTTAGTCAAATTGATAGATATGACGATGTGGTATTTAACTATCCGCAAGATACAGAATGGAATAGTAGCCGACCGGTTGACAAGAAAGAAAACTATATCAAGCGCTGTGTGGCGCTGCCTGGTGATACATTGCAAGTAAAAAACCGTGTTCTTTATATAAATGGGAAACCTGGCTATGCGCCTCGATTTATGCAATCGAACTATGTCGTACAAAATTCGCTTGGGCAGCCAGGCTTGAGCGACGAGCAACAAGATGAATACAGAATTACACCTGTTGACCCTTCTTACCCTCAATTGTATAGTTTAACTGAAGAGGAAGCCAAAGCATTGCGTGAAATCCCGAATATGCAGATACAATTGCTGAATGAAATGCAAGGCATAAAAGATAGTTTTCCGCAATCAGAATGTTTCCCACACGACCCAACAAATTTTCCATGGAATATTGATTTTTATGGCCCTTTGTGGATACCTAAAAAAGGAGCAACCATCACTTTAACGAAAGAAAATATTTCACTTTACCGAGAGGTTATTACCCAATATGAAGGACATACCTTGGATACATCAACTTACCCATTTTTAATAGATGGAAAAGCTGCTAATCAATATACATTTGGCATGAATTATTATTTTATGATGGGAGACAACAGACATAACTCTGCGGATTCTCGCATATGGGGCTATGTTCCAGAAAATCATATTGTAGGTAAGGCCTGGTTTATATGGATGAGCTTCGATAAATATGGCATCCGATGGAAACGCTTGTTTAGAGGCGTGAAATCATTAGAGAAATAGTCATCCTAAAGTCATTTTGCATTTTAGTCAAGTAATTATCCTTGATGGTCGCTATCTAGTGATTTATTTTAGTAAAAAAATTGTACCTTCGGATTTGAATTAATCCTTAAATATATTATTTTACAACTATTTACATATTCTAAAAAAGTATTATATTAATTTACGAAAGAAATTTTATTAAAATAAAAATTTGGTGGTTATGCAAATTAATAAGAAACAAGTTTTAAACTCCTACCTCAAACATTTGATGATTTGGATGAGTGTTTTGAGTACAACAACCTTATATGCCCAAACGGCGGATGAATTTTATCAAAAGGCGATGAAGTATAAAGCTAATGATAATTATACCGAAGCTGGACGTCATTTGGAAAAAGCGATAGCTGCCAATCCACTTAATGAAAGCTACGAACATGAACTCGCAGATATTCAGTACTATAGACGAGCCTATTATTTAGCGATTCCGATGTACGAAAAAATGCTAGCTCAAGACGAAGACAATATAATTTACCTGACTCGATTGGCAGAAATGTATAGTATGAGTGCTCAGAAAATGAAAGGAGTTGCTTATGCAGATAAAGTAATGAAAAAGAAGCCGAGTGATGCTGAAATATTAATGAAACTGGCTAGAACTTATAGCGAGGTTGAACACTACAAAAAGGCGGTTGATATTTATGAAGCTGCCTATAAATTAAATCCCAACGATAAAGAACTACCGAGTAGAATTGGAGATTGTTACAAGCGGATGAATAATTACAGAGCAGCCGTAGGTTATTACAAAAAAGCCTTTGATTTAGATCCAAGCAGTTCGCAAAAAAGCTATGATGCTGCGGTTGTTTGCTATAATGCAAATCAATTTTCAGATGCAGTTAACCTGTTTCAAGTAGCTGAAAAGAATGGCTACAATGTCAGCAAAAGTTTTTATCAAAATTATGCGAATGCCTATTGGTCGATGAAAGATTATGATAATAGTATTGCCATGTACAAAAAGGCGATTGAATTAGCCCCGTTTGATAAAAATTTAAATTTAGATTTTGCAGATACTTATATTGATGCGCAACGTTATAAACAATCAAGAGATTTGTTGGATGAACTACTAGCTCAGTATCCAGATGATCCGGAGGTTCTTTATACAATGGGCATGAGTTATTATAAGGAGGGCAACACAGGTAAGGCTGAACGATACTTTGAAAAAGCATTTAAAATAGACCCTTCTTTGAAAGCTTTACGTTATCAGAAGATGACTTTTCAGTAATGAAAAAGTCTCATCGCTGGATGGCGACGAGACTTTTCAATCCATTCTAAATTTTCCAAGTGGTAAAACTTTTTATCAATTAGAATTGGCACTTTTCACACTCAATCAAAAAACGACTTAGTTAATAACAATGTTTTTAACCATAGTTTCTTTTACTTCCTTTTTAGGAATCGAAACAGTTAATAAACCATTTTCATACTTTGCTGAAATTTCTTCGCGATTTAAATCTTCGGATAAGTTGAAACTCCTCTTGAACGAGTGGATCGCAAATTCTTTTTTAATAAATTTTGGCTTCTCTTCTGTTTTCTCCTCTTGCTTTTCGAAGCTGATGGTGAGCAAGTCGTTTTCCACAGATAATTTAAAATCATCTTTGTTTAAACCTGGCACATTTAACACCACATCATATTGATGATTGTGCTCGATAATGTTAACTGCAGGATGAAAAGCTTTTTGATGCGTTGTAAAATCATCTTTCAAAAATGCGTCCATGGCGTTAAAAAATCCTGGAACGAAGGCTGGGTTTTTTACTCTGTACTGTGTCATAATTTTAGTTTTTAATTTTTATTGTTATAACCCGTATAAATCAAATTAAATACCAAACGAATATTTAAGTCATTTTGGCATTATAATTTAAAATTAAATGACATATTGTCTTTTCAGGGCATTATATTGTGAAAAAATGAAGCAACACCCTGCATCTAAATCAAATTTCACGAGAGAAAGTTCTTAAGTCATGATTATGTAAAGGCTATTGTCACTTGACTTTTGAAATGCTCACGTTACTTTTGAACCTTTATTGAATAAATATGCATAAAACTTTTTTAAAGCCATCTTGGATACTTCTAGAAATTGTAGTCATCTTTCTAATTTGTAATACAATGCTAAGTTGTAGCGAATCAAACAAAACAAAAAATGATTCAAAAGTCTATTCATCCAATTTACATCATGTCCAATTTGAATATCCAAGCAATTGGGAACTAAGCTTTCAACCCGACTCGTCGAATCCTAATGCGATTCTATCTCTTAAAAATCCTATCGAAAATCAAGCTGATTTCTACGCGGAAGAAATAAATATTGTTCATGAACAATTACCCATGAAAATATCCGATTCGCTCTATCATGCGAGTACAATTGGACAAATAAAAATTACAAATCCAGATTTAGAAATTGAGAACACTGGAAAGGAAAAATATGGCAACCATTCATTTTCAACATTCAAATTTGAGTTTACACCAGATAGCGGCAAAAGCTACTATCAAGTAAATGGTTACACTCTCCAAAAAGATAGTATGGCTTACACCATCAATTTGACAACAGAATCTAAGCAATCGAAAAGCTTTGAACCCATTATAGAAAGTCTGCTAAAATCTTTTAAAGCGTTATGATAAAATATCTCGCACTTGGCGATAGTTATACAAAAGGCGAATCGTTGCCTCTAGCAGAAAATTTTCCGAATCAACTCGTAAAAATACTTCAGGAAACTAATATTGAAATTTACGTAGATAAAATAATTGCCATAACCGGATGGACAACTGATGAGCTCGCACAGGCCATCTATCAGCAACAACCTTCGTGTGATTATGATTGGGTAACATTGTTAATTGGTGTAAACAATCAATATCGAGGAAGAAGCATAGAGGAATACGCCTGGCAGTTTTATGGACTATTATGTCAAGCCATACTATTTGCAAAAGGAAATGCGCAACACGTAATCGTGCTTTCCATTCCAGATTGGGGGCTTACTCCTTTTAATACCACAAAGGATAAAATTGAGACGAGTGAATCCATCGATAAATTTAATGCTGTCAATAAAATGATAACTGAGAAAATGGGATGTCGCTATCTCGATATAACTAGCTCAACACGAGAACATGCAAACGATAAGCAGTATTTAGCAGACGATCTTCTTCATTACTCATCAGCGGAGTATCATATTTGGGCGAAGGAAATTGCCCGTATGATGAGCGCTGACTCGAAAAAATAATTTATAAAAAAAGAATAGAGTAACCGTAATTAGCATAAACCAAACCATATTAAATCGATCTCCTTGCCAAAAAGACATACAAGAAGTGACGAAGGAATAATCTGCGAACAGAATGACCAGATAAATTATTGGGCTTACGAATAAAAGTTTACGCCAAGCAAAGAGCCATACAACATGAGCGAGAATTAAGGCTAAACAAAAACCCATATTAAAGATTCGCGTAATCTCAAAATACCTTTGCTGAAAAATATTTTGCTTTTCACTTTTGTAGTTCGTATTGCCAGTAAGAAAATTTGATAGCATAGTTTTTAGTAAGGCAATACCTGTGTGGCCATAATTTGCATGTAAATTTTCATGATTGATGTTTAACATATACTTGTGCTGATTGTGGCTTGGCAGTGAAGAAACAGTAGCATCTAAAGTCTTTAGATTTTCAAGCAAACTCTTGGCATGGCTCACGCATTGGATTTGATTGGTCAAATAACGATATTGGGTTATCACATCTATATGACTGAGTTTAAACGCTTGATACTTTTGAAAAAAAGTAACTTGATGCGAAAAAATAAACAAAGAATAAATACAGCCAATGGAAACTGCATAACTCAATTTTTTCCACTTTACAAGGGACAAAAGAAGAATGAGTAAGCAAAAAAGCAAATTAAAATAATAGAATCCTGGTCGGATCAAAGTAGCAAAACAAAAACTACTTGCTGCCAATGAAATACTTATTAAATTTTGCTTTAATAAAAATTTATGCACTGCATAAAAACCTAAACTAATAAAAAACAGAAAGGACATTTCGGTTGAAATCGAATAAGCATAAATGATGAAAGTAGGATTCAAACTTAGCGCGATTGCAATCCAAATAGAATTTAACCTAGTCAGTTTTGTTGCAATGCGCATCCATATAAAAATTGCAAGAATCAACATAATAAACTGAATTATAAAAACAGATTGATAAAAATGGTAAGGAGTAAATGAACTCACTTGTTTCATTAAATACAAAAGCAAAGGATAACCTAACGTTCTAATTTCATCAGGTTGATAGTGCCCATATAGTGTATACATTACATTTACATAGCTAGCTGAATCAGGTATTTCGTGTGCTTCAATCGGTGCGTGATCTAAGCCTAACCCAAAATAATAAATACCTTGAATAAGCACGATTACGAGTAACGGTATCAAATATTTATTGAATAAACTGCGGATGTTTATTTTGCTCATGTTCATTCTAAACTAAAATTACCCTTCACTTCCTACTTTGATTGATACTGCTTGAAAATCTCATCAATTTTTTGCTTCTTTAAAATTCGCTGTCCTTGACTCCCTTTCGCAAGTAGTCGAGTATCACAATACGCTTCAAACGATGTAATAATTTCACCTTTGTCAGAAATCTCCTCAAATATTGCTGTATAAATGATTTCAGCATTCAAAAATGCGGGCGACTTATGTTCGACATGTATAAAAGTACCTATGCCTTCTTCATCTTCTTCTTTCATATCGAGCACAAACAATCGACCACTCCACTCTGCATCTCGTGCAATTGCAAAAGTTGCATATACATCATGCACTTTCCCACTTTCAAAAATGGCTAAGTCGGTTTGGCTTACTGTTTTCTTAAATACTTTTTGATTGCCTCGTTCAAAAATTTGCTTCATTTTACTAATTATTCTTCCAAAATACGGATAAATTATTTAAGATTACAATCAAATTCCAACTAGAATGAAACTGATAAGTACTCTATTATTCGTTTTCGTTCATACACTCCTTCATGCTCAATTTTGAATAGTTTTTTGAAAGACGCTAAAGCCAACTTTTAAACGGTTTACAACATGAGGACATGAGACTGCAGCAAAATAACAGTTGATTCGTTTTTGCCGCTGAATAGAAAGATTCCAAAAATTGGCTTAATAAGAAATACCTGTTAGAAATATTGGAAATTAGTTTTTGGAGTAATCTTCAAAAGCACTTCATACATGAGTTTAATACAATTTTCAACATCGTCTTTATGAACGGTTTCTACAGTTGTATGCATGTATCTTAATGGCAGCGAAATTAAAGCACTAGGTACGCCACCATTACTAAATGCAAATGCATCGGTATCAGTGCCTGTAAATCTGCTAACTGCCTGCAATTGATATTTCAATTTATGTTTCTTGGCTGTATCAACAATTAGCTCTCGTAAAATATTATGCACAGCTGGACCTACACACACCACAGGACCTTCACCACATGTTGCCTCACCTTGTGCCGCTTTACTCATCATGGGTGTGGCTGTATCGTGCGTCACATCAGTACAAATTGCAACGTTCGGTTTCAATCGGTTTGCGATCATAGTAGCGCCATTTAAGCCCACTTCTTCTTGTACCGAATTTACAATGTATAAAGTAAAAGGTAGTTTCTTTTTATTCTCTTTCAACATACGAGCTACTTCTGCAATAATTACACCTCCCATTCTATTATCGTGTGCTCGTGCAATCCAATAACCATTGTTCCCAATTTCAAAACCGTCTACAAAAGTGCAAACAGTTCCGATTTCAATGCCTAAGGCTTCAACTTCTTTTTTATTTTTACAATTTACATCTATCCAAATGGTTTCAGTTTCTGGCTTCTTCTCATTTTGTGGTGTTCTTACATGAATGGCGGGCCAACCAAATACACCTCTTACAATACCCTTTTTGGTATGCAAATTAACTCGCATCGATGGGGCAATTTGATGATCACTTCCTCCATTTCTACAAACATGTATAAAACCATCTGATGTAATGTACTTCACATACCAACTAATTTCATCTGCATGGGCTTCAATTACCACCTTGAATTCGGCGTCCGGGTTAATGACCCCCACCGCGGTTCCATAAGCATCCACAATATGCGAATCAATATAGGGCTTCAAATACTCAAGCCAAATTTTCTGACCGTTAGCTTCATAGCCTGTTGGTGATGCATTGTCCAAGTACTTTTTGATAAAATCCATTGAAGATTGCTCAAAAAAATCCTTTTTAGTTTTACTTTTTGCCTTGGTGTCTTTTGCTTTTGCCATAATACAAGAATAAAAAATTGAGCCACGAAGATAAGTTAATTTATGATTTTCAAAGTATCTCTTCTAGCTTGCGATTTTTAGTTTTCTATCTAGAAAATGTGTTTATTTGCATGATAAAATGAACATACTATGTGGCAAAGGAAACAAATATTGTGGCTACTCTTATCTGGATTAATTACTTTACTCACTTTTTTTATTCCTTACGGTGTCCAGTCTGTAACTGATTCGACTACACAAGTAACCAATGAACTCGATTTAAGCGCACGAACCAGTCTTATTATTGGCGTACTTACAATTTTAATTGCATTATCATCGTTTGGATGTATTTTTTTATATAAAAATAGAAGTTTACAAATGAAACTCATTTGGCTAATTATTGCCTTATGCATTGGATGCGCCGTATACATTTTTTATGATGCAAATTTGAGTCATGAACAAAAAAAATTAGTTATTGGTCTCTTGGGCGATAAATTATACCTTGGCATTCTTGTTCCAATCGCGAGTATGGCATTACTCATACTAGCTTTTATGGGCATTCGCGCAGATGAAAGGCTTATTAAAAGCATGGATAGATTACGATAGATAATTTTTATGCCTTTACAATTGGTATATAATCAATTTTACGCGATTTTTGTAAACTATGGCAAGCGCAAAATTATTACTCGAACACGAAAATGTTGAAGGCATCCGTTACTATGAAACGTACCGTAAAAAAGGCGGCTACGCTTCAGTAGAAAAAGCCCTGAATTCTCAAACACCCGATGAAGTAACGGAAGAAGTGAAAAAAAGCGGATTACGTGGCAGAGGTGGAGCTGGTTTCCCTACGGGTTTAAAGTGGAGCTTTTTGGCAAAACCCGAAGGCATTGCACGCTACTTGGTGGTAAATGCTGACGAAAGCGAACCTGGCACTTTTAAAGATAGATACTTAATGGAATTTATTCCGCATTTGCTAATCGAAGGCATGATAGTATCGTCTTATGCATTGGGTGCCAATGCATCTTATATATATATTCGTGGTGAGTATGCTTGGATAGTTGATATTTTAGAACAAGCTATCGCTGAAGCGAAGCAAAATGGTTGGCTTGGAAAAAATATTTTAGGCAAAGGTTATGATTTAGAAATATATGTGCAACGAGGCGCTGGCGCATACATCTGTGGAGAAGAAACTGCTTTAATTGAATCTCTTGAAGGCAAGCGAGGTAACCCCCGGATTAAACCACCCTTCCCAGCCGTAAAAGGCGTTTGGGGTTGCCCAACTGTAGTAAATAACGTAGAAACTATTGCTGCAGTTGTACCTATCATCAATCATGGTGGTGATGAATATGCAAAAATTGGAATTGGTAAAAGCACAGGAACAAAATTGATTTCTGCTTGCGGTAACATAAATAAACCTGGCATTTATGAAATTGATATGACTTGCTCTGTAGAAGAATTTATATACAGCGATGCTTATTGTGGTGGTATTCCGAATGGCAAAAAATTAAAAGCTTGTATTCCAGGAGGCTCGTCTGTTCCGATTTTACCAGCCAACTTATTATTGAAAACTGCGAAAGGAGAAACTCGTATCATGAGTTACGAATCATTAGCGGATGGTGGCTTTGAATCTGGTTCTATGATGGGAAGTGGGGGCTTTATTGTTTTGGATGAAGACCAATGCGTTGTGCGTCATACTATGTCATTAGCTCATTTTTACAACCATGAAAGCTGCGGACAATGCTCACCTTGTCGTGAAGGAACAGGTTGGATGTATAAAATTCTGAAAAACTTAGAATATGGTAAAGGCAAAATGAGCGATATAGATTTACTTTGGGATATTCAACGAAAAATTGAAGGCAATACGATTTGTCCACTCGGCGATGCAGCTGCTTGGCCTGTAGCAGCGGCTATTAGACATTTTAGAGATGAATTTGAATGGCATGTAACGAATCCTGAGGAATCACAAACTCGTAATTTTGGTTTAGCACATTATGCGGATGCTTTAGAAGCACTTGCTTAATCTAGGAATTCTTAACGACAATATTCCGAAAAGTAAGATTGACTCTTGGGCTCTTAATTTTTCGAGTTGGAGGCAATCGGTGCATCCAATGTGTTTGCGTCTCTCCCTTCATAATCATTAAACTCCCATGTTGCAGTAGCATATCAATTTTAGTTTGATCCTTTTTGTGCTTAAACGAAAATTTCCTTTCTGCTCCCAAACTCATAGAAGCGATTGCACCATTCTTCTTCAACATTTTCTCGCCATCACTATGCCAAGACATACCTTCATCGCCCGTATGATAAAGGTTTAACAGACATGAATTAAATTTCTCTGCAGCATATTCCTCAACAACCTTCTTCAGCGATAATAAAGCAGGTGTCCAGGGCAATGCTTGCTTTGTAATATTTGAATAAGTGTAATCAAAGGGTTCATCTGCATACCAAGCCACTTTACGCTTCGTAGTAATTAATTTACCATAGATAAGAGATTCATCATTTCGCCATTCGATATTATGCATCAATTCTATTTCATAAAAATTTGCTTGCTCATGAGAGAGTATACATCCCCAATAGTTTACTGTACCATCGTAGGGAAGCCAATTCTTATTGACATCAATTTCCTCAGTAAATAATCGTTGCATTTACCAACGAAGTTAGATGCTTTCAATTCAAATTGAAACTTCTTGTAGGAATACTTCATTAAATTATGAAATATATTCGACTACTGCATCTCATATTCATGCATAACTCATCGCGAAGAATCCTAATTTCGCCACAAGCGTCTTTTTCGTTGAAACACACATTGTAACTTTAAATTGAGATTGACAAAAACAAATTTTATGAAACATACTTCCTTCTACCTAACTGCATTATTACTCCTATTCTTGAGCACGAATAGCGTAAAAGCACAGAAAGTAAATGCCTTGATTAATTATGACACCATGACCTATGTATATAAGCTAGATTATGAACATATGAAATCAATACTAGAAGCGGGAACTGTATTAGATGCTAACAAATTATATACAAATAAATTTAGAGAATATCCGAAGACAAAATTCAAGACTGATACTTTACCCTATGGCCATTTTATCATTGCCAACATCAACGACAATTTAGTTCATTATTCTTTTTATACAAGTATGCCATTTCTAATTACAACAAAAGTAATTGACAATGATATTATAATTTTTCTTAGGGATAAAAAAAATAAAAAACTCTTAAAAGATGCAAAACTAACCCTTCAAAATAAACCTATAAATTATGATGCCGGTTATGGTGGTTATGCAATTGATAAAAAAGAAATTGATATTAAACAACTCAAGATACTTTTGAAGATATCTTATTCAGGCGAAATTTATTCACATACTTTCTCTCTTACACAAGGCAGCAAACCAGTAGTATCAGACAATCCTTATGAGCATAGAGGCACTTATAGCTCTCCAGGGTATATCCTGCTTGACAAGCCAAAATACAAAGTGCTAGACTCATTGCATTTAAAAGCATTTCTCTTTAAGTATACGAATGGGGGGTCGCTTAGAAAAAAAGCTTTTTTAACTATTTATGATCCTATCAGCTATTACACACTCACTCAAAAAATCAAACCGCGAACTCCCGGCGCATTTATCTTCGATTGGAAAATACCAGATAGTTTAAAAATTGATAGATACTATAATGTAAGTCTGAGTTTCAAGAAAAGAGGTCGAACATTTTTGAACTCAACAAAATTCAAACTTGAAGAATATGAATTGAACAAGAACACCTATGATATTGATTTGCCAAACCAAGTATTATATGCAGGAGATGATGCGAAAATATATGCTTCAGCAAAAGACATGAATGGATTTCCATTACAAGGAACACAATTGCATGTCAGTTTACGTATAGATGAAGTTATGAATATCATGCAAGACACATTCACCCTGACTCGTGAGAAAAAAAATGAATGGTATAGTTTAGATACCACCCTTGAGTATGATAATTTTATAGAAATAAAAATTCCATCTAATCAACTTTTAAATGCGAATGCAAAATATACATTGCTTGCAACATTTACCGACCCAATTACTTTTGAGAAAAAAGCTTTTGCTAAATCTTTCATTAAATATTGCCAAGCCGAAAATCGACTATTTTACCAAGCGGAAGATTCAATTCATGTTAGAAACTTATACAACGGGAAAGATACAGCTAACAATTACTTCTTTATCACTTTAAACGGAACTGACACCATTAGTAAAACGAAAATTACTACCCCATTTCATTACAAACTCCAAGAGCTCGAAACACAAGCCATTCTGATAGATAAAGATTCTCTAAAAACACCCCTCTTGATCAATTACAATAAATTAGAGATAACAAAAGTTCAAGGTCAAAGAACAGGTGATAGTATACGAATATCCTTTAAGTATCCATTTTTAGAACCGGTACATTATAAAATTTACAAAAAAAATAAACTTGTTGCATTCGGAGAAAATAGCGAACTCGCATTTACCGCACTTGACAAATCAATGGATGAATACAGAATTCTGCTTAGTACCAATTTGCAAAGTGGTCTAGAACAAAATTTTTATGAAATAAAATATGTACCAGAAAAAAATAAATTGCACTTCGAAAACACAATACCTAGGCAAGCCTTGCCAGGAGATTCTCTTACTGTAGAAATTACTGCCAAAGATTTTCACAACAAGCCTCGTAAAAATATCAATATCGCAGCTTATGCCATAAACAAAGCTTTCGAAGAAGAAATACAAATACCTTATATTGAAGTGCCTGCAAAGTATCAAAATAAAGTTGATATTAATCCGGTAAAGCAATATGATTATGCGACATTTAATAACACGATTAACAGCTTACAAGTTAGCCTAGATAGCCAGCACTTCAAGCGTTTTAATCTCTACAAAAATGAGTATTATCAGCATAAATACCCTAAGAATGAGTTAAGTGAAATTCACATCAAGAAGCAAACTCAAGAACCAGAATTTTCGATCTTCGTAACACATAAACACAATATGTATGCACCTAAATACATATTATTA
>Ga0315903_10000741_pt1 | contig 48798 bp, 33 predicted proteins | sample LakEriMetagenome_7_FD_203524 | JGI IMG/M metagenome (GOLD analysis project Ga0315903, IMG submission 203524) | Freshwater fungal communities from buoy surface, Lake Erie, Ohio, United States - Buoy 2 MA119 | ecosystem: Environmental > Aquatic > Freshwater > Lake | place: USA: Lake Erie, Ohio... | reverse complement strand
CTGAGCCTACTCCGCTGAGCCAACTCCGCTGAGCCAACTCCGCTGAGCCAACTCCGCTGAGCCAACTCCGCTGAGCCAACTCCGCTGAGCCAACTCCGCTGAGCCAACTCCGCTGAGCCAACAATCAGCGACGGTTGCTCGACAATTCAACTCTTTTGCTTCCTTCTGACTGGCCTCAATCGATGGATTCCAAGCCAACCGGATCAAAGCCGACGCATCCTGCCTGCCTACCGATCGACCAACTTCTCCCCGCTTGCCAGATCCAACGAGGCAGACGCGGCGGACCCGGTGGTCAAAACCGAAACAAAGTCGAAACAGCGATTGTCATCGAGCACCTGTCCAGCGGCATCCAGTCCCAGTCACATCGACTTCGTACCCAAGCAGCGAATCAGCAGGCAGCAATCTTCCAACTCCGTTGCCAACTGGCGATCGAACTTCGGGGGCCCGTCGAAGATCTCCCTGAATCCTGCCAGGAACTCTGGGAGCGACGAGTGCGAAATGGGCGCATCGCGATTTCAAGCTCCCACGATGACTTCCCCTGCATGCTGGCGATCGCCATGGATCGGCTGGCAATGGAACAATGGCAACCAGCCCCTGCAGCGGCAGCCCTTCAGATCACCACCAGCCAGTTGATCAAACTGGTTCGAAACCACCCAGCCGCCTTCCAGTACGTGAATCGACAGCGAGCCAACGGCAATCTTCCGCCGCTTCAGTAGCGATGCGAACCCTTAGCGGTTCGTAGATGGTGAAGCGATCCTGCCAAAGGATTGCACCCCGAACAATCCACTTCTCCCCGCCTTGCCGAATTCCCCCCTCGATGGCGATTTACGACATTCTAATGGGCTTTAGAATGTCACGAATGCTTAGCAAACCGATTGGCGTTGGCTGATTTCGAATTCCGAGTCAACTTCGATGAGCCTCTTAGAATAGGCGGTTGTAGCCATTGAGCGCGGCGACACGATAGGCTTCCGCCATGGTGGGGTAGTTGAAGGTGGTGTTGATGAAGTACTCCAGCGTGTTGTGCGGTGCTGGCTGTTTCATGATCGCCTGACCGATATGGATGATCTCCGACGCGTTGGGGCCAAAGCAATGAACCCCTAGCACCGCTAGGGTCTCGCGGTGGAAGAGGATTTTGAGCATGCCGATGGCACGCCCGGTGATTTGCGCTCTTGCGAGACTCTTGAACTGGGAATGTCCGACTTCGTAGGGAATTTTCTCCTCGGTCAGCTGCCGTTCGCTTTTCCCGATCGAACTGATTTCCGGGCTGGTATAAATGCCATTGGGGATGTCGGCCAGGGAGAGGCAGTGCTGGGTGCACCCGCAAAGATGCTGCGCTGCGGCGCGTCCTTGCATGTAAGCGGCGCTGGCCAACGATGGAAATCCAATCACATCCCCCACCGCATAGATCGACGGGACGTTGGTCTGAAAAAATTCATTGACCTGCAGGCACCCGCGACTGTCTGCCTGAAGGCCGACCGCCTCCAGCCCAAGTCGATCGGTGTTGCCGGTTCTTCCGTTGGCCCACAGCAGAGCGTCGGTTTTTACCTGCTTGCCACTCTCCAGAGACAGCACGACACCATCGGCTCGCGCTTCGATCTTCTGGAATGTCTCATTGTGCCGAATCAGGATCCCTGAATCCCGCATGTGATACGCCAAAGCATCGATGATCTCGTCATCGAGAAATTCCAACAGCTTGGAGCGCGTGTTGATGAGATTGACTTTGATGCCGAGGTTCCGAAACATCGACGCGTACTCACAGCCGATCACACCGGCCCCGTAGATGGTGATCGAGTGAGGCTTTTCCGTCATGCCGAGAATCGTATCGCTGTCGAAGATTCGTGGATGGCGGAAATCGATTGCATCGGGGCGGTAGGGTCTTGCCCCTGTGGCGATCACGATCGACTCCCCCCGAACCCGCGTCTCCCCATCCAGTTCCAGAGTGTTCGTATCGATGAAACGAGCGTGCCCGTGCAGGACCGGGACTCCATTCCGCTGATAAAACGCCTGCCGCATCGACTCCTGCTTGGCGATAATCGAATTGGCGCTGGCTCGAAGCTGCATCAAAGTCGGACTGACATTAACCCCCAACTCCTTGAGGATCGGGTTATTCATCGCCTCCATCACCGTGTAGATCGAAAAACGTAGCGCCTTGCTTGGGATCGTGCCCCAGTGAGTGCACCCGCCGCCTATGCGCGAATACCCTTCGATCACGGCGACCGATTTCCCCCCTTTGGCCGCTTGCATCGCGGCACCTTCGCCCCCAGGCCCGCTGCCGATCACGACGACGTCAAACGAGTTTTCCATCACTCCGCTCCTGTTCCATTGGCCACCCCGGCCGCGTTTGCCAATCGATTCTTTATACTAGACGCGGAATGCCCTCGGCAGGAGGGGCATTTCGCCATGATGGGGTCGACTAATGACTCGCTCCATGGAAAATCGAGGCTCGATCACCAGTCGATCACCGGCAACGTCCCGTTTCCGATCGCGCCCATAACAGATCAGCCCTAGCCGAAACAGAAAGGACCTCGGTGAAATGGAGCAGCAGTATTTGGAGCTTCTGGCGAGGGTGATGGAGACGGGGCACCCGAAGTCGGATCGCACGGGAGTGGGGACCCGAAGCATTTTTGGCGCCCAGATGCGATTCGATCTCTCGGAGCGATTCCCGTTGCTGACCACCAAAAAAGTTCACTTTCACAGCATTGAAATCGAACTGCTGTGGTTTCTGCGAGGGGAAACCAATATCAAATTCCTGAGGGACCACGAGGTATCGATCTGGGACAAATGGGCCGACTCCGACGGCGAACTGGGACCTGTCTACGGCAAGCAATGGCGAAGCTGGGAGTGCCCCGACCGATCGACGATCGATCAAATTGCGGAAGTCGAGAAGCAGATTCGAACCAACCCCGATTCGCGCCGTATGGTGGTCAGCGCTTGGAACGTTGCCGACCTGCCGAAAATGCGACTGCCCCCCTGCCACCTACTGTTCCAATTCTATGTCGCCGACGGACGGCTCAGCTGCCAGCTTTATCAACGTAGCGCCGACCTCTTCCTGGGAGTCCCCTTCAATATCGCTTCCTACTCCATGCTGACGATCCTGATGGCCAAGAGTTGTGGCCTCCAACCTGGCGAGTTCATCCATACGCTGGGAGATGCCCATGTCTACAGCAATCATTTCGACAAGGTGAAGCTACAGCTTCAGCGTGAAGTGCGGCCACTTCCCACGTTATTGGTCGCCAAGCCACGTCCATCCATCCTCGACTACCAACCAGGGGACGTGCAATTGGAGGGATACCATCCCCACCCAGCCATTCGCGCACCTGTGGCGGTTTAACAGAATGTCGCTCGGTCACTCCATGCATCGCAAGCGGTGTCGACGCCACCCAGCGGTCGCCCCCGCTGGATGATTCATGGAATCTGAGCTACCGCGAACGCTTCCGTTTTTTGCCAGCCACCCCACAGGACCGATTCCAAGTGCTTACTGAGCGTGATTGCAGTCGGCGTCCATAGGCGAAGGAGCGCCAACCTCATCGACGGGGTGAAGAAAAAGGTAGCGCCAGACCGGTTCGTGCAACCAGCTTCCATCTGCCTTGCGAAGCGCAGCACCACCTGGGACCACGCAGCTATGCGCTCTTTTGGCATCCCCCTTCACGTCGGCTGAAGTGATCAGCCGACGCGTCGATTGGTAGGGAGGTTGATGCTGATCGACGTCGACAAGCGGCCCCAGTCGATGCAAACCCAGTAGCTCCCACGATCGACAATAATGATCGTCGCTCCATCCATCATCCAACGTGTGCGTGAACCCAAAATATCGCTCCAGCGGCGTCGCCGAAGGGAGTCCCTGCCATGTTTCGAATTGATCGCGTGGCCCGCAGAACATCACCACACGAGCCACCTGCTGGTGTTTGGCAAATCGCGCGGAGGTGGTAGCGCCATGGGAAGCTCCCGCCATCACCACGCGATCCCATCGCACGGCTGACTGTTCGTCGGTCAAATATTGCCCCCAGCCTGCTTCGGGCGATTGCTGATGCAGCCAGATCAGAAACTGACGCACCCGTTCCATCATGCCATTGGGCCCAGCAATCTCGACCACCTCGCTGAAATCCTCCCCCGTCGCCGCTTCCAGTCGAATCCTCCCCAAAAACTCCGTGTCCCCCGGAGGCACTTCCTTGGAGAATCTCGAAAACCAACCATTGGCATAATGGACTCGCAAAGCATGAAAGCCGTAACTGGCCAGTCGGTCAAAAAGTTCAGGACTTCTTCCCATCATCCAGACGACTAACTTCCCCTGCCTCTCCGTCGCCATGGGATCGAAAATCGCCTGCTGCAGATCCTGCGGCTTGCCCTCCTTCTCCAGCAGAAATTGAATCGACTCGTCGGCCGTCACGCGGGGATCAATCTGGCTGGCGCGAGCCTCCCATCGCTGAACCTGCGCAGATAGAGGTACCGAAAGGGCCCCTTGAGCCAACGCGAAGGGAGAGTTCCACGCCATAAAGAGCCAGCTGCAGAGAGATACCCCGGTCCAACTCCTGAAACTTGGCCACCAGCGGAAGCTTATAGGCTCTTTCATCTCGCTCAATCTCTCCCATGCAAATGCCAACCGATCGCTTGATTCGCCATGCCCCGAAACGCCCAGAGTCGCGCCGGTAAAGTTTCACTGGTTGATCCCAGCCTTACGCCATCGATCGTCGCCGGAGGTTTGACGCGGAGGGGAACTTGTGAGCCGTTGGGGCTACTGGTAGTGTAATGGAGTCACATGCCAAGGAATGGGGCTTGGTGGGCCGATGATCGGAAGCTGCAGAGGCGGTTAAACCGCTCTCTGGACCGTCCGAAACCAACTGGAGCTTGATGGGTAGCTGGCATCCAGAGGGTCTTGGGCGAGTCGACCGTTGCCGATGTTGATCCACAATCCTTCCTTGCCGTTGCCTTGTGATAGGCGCGGCGACTGCCGGCAGCCGGACTGCTGCTGGACCGTTTGGTGTTCCGACAATCGTTCCTCGTGCTAGAAGAGACATTGCAGAAATGGCTTCCGATTCCAAGTACAAACTCGAGTACGTGTGGCTGGACGGTTACCTACCCGAACCGAACCTGCGGAGCAAAACCAAGATCGTCGGCAAGCAGCCTACGTCGGTTGCCGATCTGCCTCTGTGGGGTTTCGACGGCAGCTCCACCCAGCAGGCCGAAGGTCACAGCAGCGACTGCGTGCTCAAACCAGTGGCGCTCTACCCCGATTCGACTCGCAAGAACGGCTATCTTGTGATGTGCGAAGTGCTTCTGCCTGATCTCACCCCACACCCTTCGAACTTCCGTTCGACCGTTGGGGAATCGGAAGATCTCTGGATCGGATTCGAGCAAGAATACTTCTTCATGGAGAATGGACGGCCACTGGGCTTCCCAGAAGCCGGTTATCCAGCTCCCCAAGGTCCCTACTACACCGGCGTCGGCTACAAAAACGTTGGCGATATCGCTCGCCAAGTGGTGGAAGAGCATATCGACATCACCCTGGATGCCGGTATCGAGATCGAAGGGATCAACGCGGAAGTCGCCAAGGGCCAGTGGGAATTTCAGATCTTCGGCAAAGGCTCGAAGAAGGTTTGTGACGACCTTTGGATGTCCCGCTACCTGATGCAGCGACTGGGTGAGAAGTACGGCTTGGACATCGAGTTCCATTGCAAGCCGATTCGCGGCGACTGGAATGGGTCCGGCATGCACACCAACTTCTCCACCAAGCAGTTGCGAGAAGTTGGCGGAAAGGCCTACTTCGAAAAGATGATGGCCGCCTTCGAAAAGTACCGAGACGAGCATATTGCTGCCTACGGTCCAGACAACCATCTCCGCCTGACAGGGCTCCACGAAACCCAGTCGATCGACAAGTTCAATTGGGGTGTTGCGAACCGAGGTGCTTCGATCCGCGTCCCCCACAGCTTCGTCAACAGCGACTACAAGGGATACCTCGAAGATCGCCGTCCGAATTCTCAGGCCGATCCGTACAAGATCATCTCGCGTCTGCTCAAGACCATCCAGTCGATCTAGTGCGCCGACCTTTGGAATGCGGAAAACCTTTGAATCCCCGGCTTTTGCCGGGGATTTTTTTCATGAACGCGCATCCGCATCGAGTGCCAATTGAGTCATCTAGAGGATTCGGCTACGATGTCCAACGAAGTGGTTCCAGCCACCTTCTTGCAATACGGGGTCATAGCTCAGTTGGATAGAGCAACGGATTTCTAATCCGTAGGTCGTAGGTTCGAGCCCTACTGGCCCTGCTGCTTCGATCGATTGCCGATCGTTCGGTAGCAATCACCAGCAAACGATTTTCGATTGTCTTTTCGAATGACAAGACATGGGGATCGATTAGGGACATGCGATAGGTCTGGCGAGTGCCTCAACCTACCCCTAGCCGCTCTTTCGCTGCGGCTTGGGGACAATCCCGAAATCTGGGAAGCCGCTTGCACCCCCGTGAAACGTACGGCCTGTCGCAAGATAGTGATCAAAGACGAAGACTCCGTTCCGAGAATTGCCCGATTGCAGACAGCGAAGGATCGCCGGATGACCACATTCCGGACAGGCGGCGCGCAGTCCATGATCTTCCAGAAGTTTTTGGATCCGCTTGGCAAACTCTTGATTCTCGCCAAGCGACCCGAAGCTCCATCCCTGAAATCCGGAGAGGTTTTTCTGGATGATCCGCTGAATCGTCTGCTGGTACGATGCAATCTCCAGTTCCAACTGAGTCAACTGCGGATCGATCGCTGCAATCGTTGGCTGCGGCAACCGAAGACGCCGCGTCAACCCTTCCTGTAGCGACTCCACCATCCCTTGAAGGCTTTTCAGAATCGCCTGACGCCGCCCTTGCATCAGAGGCACCTGGGCGGCCAGCACCAACTCCAACATCGCGAACGGCGTTTGCTGATGGCAAATCGGCGCGAAGGCCAGACGCCACTGAGGCGCTACGTCACTCCCCTTCCGCCGCGACGTCGGTTCCACCAACATCGGCTGTCGCTGCTGCCAGGCGATCTGCACCAACCGGTCATGTCGCTTGGACATCGCATCATCCCATCCCAACGTCTCCATGCGATGGCGAATCGCAAAGCACGCATCGGGAGATGCCGCAGCCCTCAGCCATACCATGCCAGCCGGCGCATGCAGCAAGGAACAGAGTGTCGGAAGCAGCTGCTCTAGGTAAAGCTGCAGCGATCCCTCTTCTTCAGCCAAGCGAAAAAAACGGCGAACCACCTGTTGCGATGGCGGTGGCAGCGGATCGCAAGCCTGCTGCAGACTGACCCGAAGTGTCTCGGCATTCATCGGCCACCTCTTGACGCTCACCATCACCCAACATGGTTCGCCTTCGCGCTTGCCCCCAACTCCAGCAACCGCTAGAGCCTTAGGAATTTGGCAAATCTCCGAGGAACCACTTCAACGCCCAGCACTTCAAGCCACCGCCCCTGGGATGCCCCAGCCCGCTTTCGGGTTCCGTCGAATTCGTTCAAAAAATCGAACGAGTTTGCGCGATCTGGTATCTTTTCGACGGGCTCCAGTTTATACCATTAGTATAAACATTCCAGGAATGGTGAAAAAAAGCCGAAGATCCTGAAGATGTCGTTGTTTTAGGGAACCATCGGAAGGCGTCTGCGCATCAGATGGGGCGCAGTGCATCGGTTCCCTAAGACCGTTGCGCGTCGGTTCAATGCGGACAAAGCTCTTACTGAATGGGATCGGTCATGTCGAGTGTTCCTTCGCAGGAATCGGTCGAACAGACAAAGCGTCAGATCCGGACGCTGGTGCAGGAAATCTCCGATATGTCCAAAGGAGATGCGGCACCTGCGGAATTCTATCCGTCCGTACTCCAACGCATCGTCCAGGCGCTGGTCGCCAACGGAGGCGCTATCTGGCTCCTGGAAGACGATCGATCGCTGAAGTTGGCTTACCATATTTCCATGGAGCCCGAGCTGCTGGAGGTCGACGGCGACAGCGCAGGAAAGCACCTGCGACTCCTTAGGCGGATCGCTCAAAAAGGAGAAGGAGAGCTGATCCCGCCGATGACGGTCTTTGGCGAGCAGCAAGCGGAAGCAAATCCGACTCGACATCTTCTCGTCGTCTGCCCGTTTGGATCGGGGAAACAGATCGTTGGTCTTATTGAAATTTTTCAGCGGCCAGACGCTCCCCCCGACACCCAACGCGGCTACCTGAAATTCGTCGACCACATGGCCAAGCTGATGGGCGACTGGGTCAAAGGCCAATCCCTTCAGCGGGTTTCCGACCGCCAGCTGCTGTGGCAGCAATCGGACGAATTTGCCAGACAGGTCCACGAAAACCTCGATCTCCGCGACACAGCCTACGCCATCGCCAACGAAGGTCGACGCTTGATCGAGTGCGATCGCGTCGGAGTGGCAATCCTGCGCGGAGGCAAGGCCAAAGTGATCGCCATCAGCGGTCAAGACGCGATCGAAAATCGATCCAACATCATCTCGTCGCTCAATCAACTTTCCACCCGCGTCATCAAGAGCGGTGAGACGCTCTGGTACGACGGATCCACCGACTCGCTACCTCCCCAACTGGAAGAGGCAGTCGAAGATTATGTCGATCTGTCTCATAGCAAGAATATCGTGGTGCTCCCGATCCGCCGCCCCGAGTACACGATCGAAGGGGATGTGCAGGCCAAAGAGACCAAAACCACGGCGGAACGACCCAAAGAGATCATCGGGGCGCTGATCGTCGAACAGATCGAGTCATCATTGGACAAGGATACCCTCCAAGGACGAATCGACCTTGTCTACGAACACAGCGCTCGCGCTCTAAGTAACTCCCTGGTTCACAACGATTTGTTTCTGATGCCGGTGTGGCGAGCCCTCAGTCGCGCGACCTGGATGTTTCGAGGCAGCGCGCTTCCGAAAACACTCGCCATTCTGGGAACCGCTCTGGCCGCTCTGATCGGTATGTTTCTTTTCAAGATCGACTTCGATCTCAAAGGGAATGGGATTCTGAAACCGGTGGTCGAGCGGCAGGTGTTCGCGCATGTCGATGGAGAAATCGACCAGGTGCTGGTGGAGCATGGTTCGGTGGTCCAGGCAAATCAACCGCTGGTGACTCTGAAGAATCGCGATCTCGAGCAGCAGATTGCCGACCTTCAAGGCCAATTGGAAGTCACCCTTGGTCGCTTGAATGTCATCCCCTACGAAAAAGCCAACAGCTCTCGTTTGACCGATGCGGATCTACGCAAGCTGGAAAGTGAAGAAGCCGAACTGGCTCAGAGAAAAATCAGCCTCGAGTCGCAACTGGCCATCCTCAACGAGAAAGCAGTCCAGCTTGTAAGACGCTCCCCGATCGACGGGATCGTCACCACCTGGGATGTAGAAAAGACGCTGCGAGCCAGACCGGTGGTGGCTGGTCAGGCGCTCCTAGCAGTCGCTAAGACCGATGGGCAATGGGAACTGGAAGTATCGATGCCCGAAAAACGAATGAAATATCTCGATGAAGCGATCGGCAAAGCCACGGACGGCTACCTGCCCGTCGACTTCATCCTGATGACGAATCCATCCCAACAACTTTCCGGAAAACTCTCCGCAGCTCAGATTCACCAGCGCGCCGAGGTTGCCGAAGAGGAAGGGACCGTGGTCAAACTGCGCGTCCAGCCAGACTCCATGGACGGACTGACGCGACCAGGCTCCAAGGTGATTGCCGACGTCAAATGCGGAAAAGCCAATGCAGCGTTCGTATGGTTCCACGAAGTGATTGAGTGGATACGAGCCAACTTGCTGTTTTAAATCATCCAAATATTCCTGTTACCTCCGAAGAGTGCAGGTTCCAACAAGCTACGGATCTTCCAGATGAAATACAGCTACCTAAAAATGATCCTTTCCTTCCGCCGCTCCGCCGCCTCAGGATGCCTCGGCTGGATTGCGGCGATGGGTGCCTGCCATCCGTTGGCAGCTCAATACAGCGACCTTCCAGGCGCCGCTCTTTCGGCTCAACCTCCTGCATTGCCAGGCGCCCCGACGCCTACTGGGGCTGGTCCAACCGAAGCGGCCAGAAGTCCCTCTGCCACACTGCAAGCCAACCGCCCTGGGACGCGAAGCGAATTGGTCGATTCGAAAGCGATTCTCACCTACGTCAACGACACCGACATCACCGCGACGGCAGACGGCATTTTGATGCGGATTGGTGCCGACGAAGGTGCGACGATCACCAAGGAAAGCATCCTTCTGGATGTCGACAGCCGAATGGTTCAAGCCCAACTTCGGGTCGCTCAGAAGAAAAAAGAAGCCGCCTCCGAGAAGGCCCGAGATCGCTCGAATATCGAATTTTCTGAGAAGTCCTACGAAGTCGCCAAGCTGCAGCTGGAGATGTTTCAAAAATTGGCCGATCGCGATGCGACATCTTTGATGGAATTGGAATCCAAACGACTGGAAGCTGAGAAAGCAAGGCTGGCAGGTGTCGTTGCAGAAGTTCAAAACCGCCAGGACGTCGCTGCGGAGCAGGTGGCGGAGGCGGAGGCGGAGGCGGCGTCGGTGGAACTGCAGTTGCGGCAGATTCGAGCTCCGTTTGATGGCGTCGTCGTCGATCGAAAAAAGCAACTCTTCGACTGGGTTCGCGCGGGTGAACCGGTTCTGAGGCTGGTGGGAATGGAACGAGTGCGAGTCAACGGCCGCATCAGCGCACAGGATCTGCAAGGACCACCCCACCTTCTGGAAAATGCACCCGCCACTGCCGTCATCACCCTCTTCAGCAACGGGACGCCTCAAGGAACTCAGGAAGTCAGCATCAATGGCAACATGGGATTCGTCAGCCCAGTTCTAGATCCAAGCGGCATGTACGAAGTCTGGATGGAAATTGAGAATCAACAGATTCAAGGCCGCTGGCTGCTCCGAGAAGGGATGCGCGCCCGATTGGTGATTCCGACGCCAGGTGGCTGAGTCGACCATGCCAGCCCGCCGTCCAAGAGAACGCGGCCGATCGCAATGACTTTTTTGGGAATCGAATGACATGACAACCATGGCCGACAGTTTGGTCAACAGCGCGATGCGCCCCGTGCGCGTTCGTCGCCGTCCCGACCTGGAAAGTCGGCGCCACAAGTACGGAGGCAAATCGTACTGGGTGGTCAAAGAGCCTGTGGGGCTGAACTATTTCCGCTTCCACGAAGAAGAGTTTGCCATCCTGAATATGCTGGACGGCACCACCAGCCTGCAGGAGATGAAGGATCGCTTCCAGTCCCAGTACGCGCCCCAGCGAATCACCGTGCAGGAACTGCAGCATTTCATCGGGATGCTCCACCGCAGCGGCCTGGTCATCTCGCATGCGCCTGGACAGGGGAAAAGCCTTCGCCGACGCGCCGACACCAAAAAGAAAAAGGAATGGCTCGGCAAGTTGGCCAACATCTTCGCCCTGCGATTTCGAGGCATCGATCCCGAACGCCTACTCAACCGACTTCTCCCCTGGTTCGGCTGGTTATTCACTCCAGGCGCACTGATGGGAGCTTTGATGCTGGGGCTGGCAGCCCTCACCTTGGTGCTTGTCAATTTCAACCTCTTTCGCTCCAAACTACCCACCTTCGAGCAGTTCTTTGCCGCCGATAATTGGCTATGGCTGGGAGCTACGATGGCGGTGGTGAAAGTCCTGCACGAATTTGGCCATGGACTCAGTTGCAAGAAATTTGGCGGTGAATGCCATGAAATGGGCTTCATGCTCCTGGTGTTCACTCCCGCGCTCTACTGCAACGTCTCCGATTCCTGGATGCTACCCAACAAGTGGCAGCGGATCTTCGTCGGTGCTGCGGGGATGTACGTCGAATTGATCCTCGCGTCGATCGCCACCTTCCTGTGGTGGTTCAGCGAACCCGGTCTCTTCAACTTCCTGTGCCTCAGCGTCGTCTTCATCTGCTCGGTCAGCACCCTGATGTTCAACGGGAATCCACTGCTCCGCTTTGACGGCTATTACATCCTGATGGACTTGCTGGAGATCCCCAATCTCAGGCAGAAATCGACCGAAGTCCTCAAGCGATGGTTCCAGCAATATTGCCTGGGAATGGAACTGCAGGAGAATCCTTTTCTGCCGAGGCGAAATCGCTTTTGGTTCGGACTTTTCACCGTCGCATCCGCGATCTACCGATGGGTAGTCGTCATTTCGATCGTCCTATTCCTGAATGCCGTTCTGAAACCATACGGCCTTCAGATACTTGGCCGACTCTTTGCCATCACTGGCCTGGGTGGGCTGATCGCACAACCGCTCTGGTCCACCATCAAGTTCTTTCAAACGCCGGGAAGGATCTCCAAGATGAAACGAGGACGAGTCATTACGTCGGCGGTGGTGGCGGCCGCTGCAGCAGCATTTTTTGCATTCTTCCCCTTCCCCTTCCATATCGATTGCGCCGTCGATATCGAACCGGCAGATCCCCATCAGGTCCGCGTCATGGTTCCAGGCAATCTGGTCCAACTACACAAGAAGCCAGGAGATCGCGTCGATGCAGGGGAAGTGATCGCACAACTGGATAACATCGCCATTCGAGCCGAGGAGGCCAAGGCGGTAGGGGAACTGGAAGTCGCCAGGAAGCAACTAGAGTTCGCTGAACGGACTGCCCGACGCTACACCGACAGTGGTGTCGATGTACCGACGCAGGCAGCTCTGGTTCAGGCGAAGGAAAAGAGCCTCCTGAAGATTCGTGAACGGATCGCGCAGATGACAATTCGCAGTCAAATCGCAGGAACCATCATCGAGCCACCCAAGAAAGATCAACCGCCTCAGGCCGCAAATGGCGACCAGCTACCAGGCTGGACGGGAAGCCCCTTCTCGGAAATCAACCGCGACGCCTTCTTCATGGAGTCCGACCTGCTCTGCCTGGTCTGCGCCAACAATGCCATGGATGCCATCCTGGTGATCGATCAAGGCGATATCGACTTGATCCGTGGCGGCGAGGAGGTGGAGATGCTCCCCGAATCGGCCAGACTCCGAAGTTTGAAGGGAACCATCGCATTGGAAAACATTTCCAAAGCAGAGATGAAGGAAAGCCCCGCTCACCTGGCGGCTCAGGCAGGCGGTGCTCTGGAAACCAAAATGGACGCTTCAGGAAAAATGATGCCGGTAAGCGTCTCTTATCAGGCACGCGTCCCCCTGGAAGAACACGACCTGACGCTTCGAAGCGGCTACCGCGGGCAAGCAAAAATCCATTTAGCTTGGAAATCACTTGGCTGGCGGCTGGCGCGAGTCATCATGAAGACGTTTCATTTCGAGTTTTAGGGCAGGGAAGATGTTTTCCTGTTTCATCTTTTTTAGTGAGGGTAGAAAGACATGGCGAAGGATAACGACGGGGTGGAATCGGCTGCAGAAGAACAGGTGGCCAAGCCACAGCAGCAGATGGTGCAGGTCCAGGTCAAGGACGAAGATGCACTGGCGCTCTATGCGAATTTTTGCCGCGTGACCGGTTCTCCTGAAGAGCTGATTGTGGACTTCGGCCTGAATCCACAGCCAGTTGGGATCCCTCGCGATCCCATCGTTGTCAAGCAGCGGATCATCATGAACTTCTACACCGCCAAGCGACTGCTGGCCGCTCTTCAGATGTCCGTGCAGCGACACGAAGCTGTCTTCGGTGTCCTTGAGACCGACATCAACAAGCGACTACGCGTTCAGCAGTCGTAATCGGATACCGATGAAACTTGGACGGATCTGGAAAGCCGCGGAACCCCTCCGCGGCTTTTCTTTTGCCTAGATCTTCAGAAAGCTTTGTCCGCCGTTGGGGCGAGTGCCTTTGGGACCAAGCCGTACCTTAAGAAATAGGAACAGAGGAAGGTGTCACTCCCAATGGTTCTCTGTAAACCATTCGGTAGTCCTCGAATCGAAAGATCGAATCCATCCTGCACTGGGTCGCGCAGCTTCCGTTACCCCAGACACCTGGCCTTGATGGCGCCTAATTGTCTTCAGGTGAAAAAAAGATCTTCCCGCAACATCACTACCTCGCTGGATACCAGAGGTCCGAGGCAAGGTTGTAGGCATGGATGGGAGATGGACCTCGCGAGGAATCGTGTCCGACCGCCACCATTCCAAATTCAGGGTTTGCCAAAGCAAACCTCTGCAACTCTTCTGGATCCATGACGAAACAAGCCGTAGCGATTCCGTCGGCCTGCGTTGCCGTCGGCGCCACCACAGTAACGCTCTGCCAATGCATCGCCGGCATCCCAGTGCGCGGATCGAGGATATGCCCATAGCGTTTGCCTTGAAAATAAAAGAACTGCTGAGCCGCTCCCGAAGTACCCAGCGCTTGATCCTGCAAGTGGAACTCACCTAGCACTTCGTTCTTCCGATAAGGGTGCCGCAACAGAACCGCCCAGCCCTTGCGGCCTGTCCCGTCCTGACGCTGCCCCATCGCCAATGCACTACTCTGACCTGCATGAAGAAAAACGTCGACCATTCCCTGCCGCCTGAATCGCTCGGCCGCCAGATCAAGAGCCATTCCTTTCCCAATCGCTCCTGGGTTGATCTCCAGCAGCGCCACCTGCTTGCTCAATTTTCGCTTGTCCGAGTCCCAGGACAAATGCTGGCACCCGGTAGCTTGGATCGCCGACTCGATCTGCTCCTGGCTGGGAAAACGACCTTCTCGCCGATAAAAGCCCCAAGCTTTCGTCAGATGACCGGTGGTGATGTCAAAAGCTCCCCCAGTCTTTTCAGCCAGATCCAAGCCCGCGTCGATCAAACGAGCCGTGTCAGCCGTCAATTCCATCGCCAGCTTCTCAGGCAGGCGATTCCATCTCGAAAGCTCACTTTCCTCCTGAAAGACGCTCCATTTCGCCTCCAACTCTCCCACCAACTCCAACGCCGAAAGCGCCGCCTCTGGCCCCCCCACGTACTGTCCAGCATTCATCAGGACTTCAAAGGGACAAGCCATAGCATGGCGGGAAAAGGTCCACTGATGCCGCACCACGGTAGGCTCCAATGCCTCCGGTGCCTTACCCTCCTCAAACATATCCATGGCGTTCCCCTCCATCCACTGGCGGCCCTGCTCGATCGAAGGCTATTATAAGCTTCCATCGGATCGTCCTCAGATCCAAGTTCCGAAAGCTGCGGTCATCGCAGCACCCATGGTGCCCTTCCAATTCGATCCTCAAGTACCATGCCGCCCCCGCCCATGCGGAGGCGCGCAAACTTTCGGTGCTGGCTATCGGATGGACGGGATCCAACACCTTTCGACGGCAAGTAGGATCCAACGATGCAAGTTTCATCGCCTCCCCTTCGCTCTTTCGGCCTCTTCCTCACCTTTGCGATTCCCATCTCGCTCCTATCGGCTCAAGCCACCAAGCCACGTCCTCCGCGTCAAAAGCCACCTGTCTTTCAGCCTAAAGACTGGGACAAAGTTTTTTTCTCCGACGTCGCCAGCCAACTTCAAGGTGACGATCCAACCACGGGTTCAGCAGCCACCGTGATGGATCAGCCAGCCCTGGCCGAAGCACCATCAACCAACCCAACTGGCGCAGAGTCAGTCTCCGGCGACTCTCGATGGCTGCAAAGGATCTCCAGCGGTTCTCTGGAATCCTTAGTCAAGGAATCCAAACTGCGACTGGACAGCATTGTGACCACCCCAGCGAAATTCGCCGGGGGAGGCTACGACGACGCTCGCCGAGAATTCACCCTGCTGGCACTGCTCTTTGCAGTCATCGAAGAATACCCAGAAGAAGTGCGTTGGCAAAAGAGTGCCGGCCTTGCCAAACGAAAGTGGGCGCGGGTCGCTGCTGGAACGAAAGTCGGCTCCCCCCAAGCCTACAACGAAGCCAAACTACGCCTGCAGGATCTCGCCGAAATGCTCAACGGAAATCCACTCTCCGATGCAGGTGCCGCAGAGGAATTCGTCTGGTCCGAAGCACTTGATCGCGCCGCACTCATGCAGACTCTAGAGGCCACTCTACGGGAACGCATGATCCCCCTGGCAGGGGACCCCAAAGCGGTCAAGGATCAACCGGAGGAATTCGCTCAGATGGCGGAGTTGATCCAAACGATCGGGGAATCGTTAAAATTGCCAGGCATGTCGGAGGCCGATCAGGAAAATTACGTGAAGTGGTGTGAGGAAATGATCGCCAATGCCGAATCCCTTCAGCAAGCGGTCTCGCTAGGTAACGCCGATGCGGTCAAAGCCGCTTCGGCCAAGATCGACCAGTCCTGTACCAACTGCCACAACGACTTCAATTGAGATCAGGGTGATGGGGATTCGATTCGCTTGCCACGCCTGCAAGAGACCCTTGCATCTAAAAGACTTCCAAGCCGGAAAGCGAGGCAAGTGTCCCGATTGCGGAGTTCGCTTTCGCATCCCATCCGCCGATCAACCCTTTTCTATCCCTCTGGAAGACGCGCCCTCAGTCAGTGAACCACTGAATGCGACCGACCCCGTTCCGACCAACTCGGAACCACCTCCAAAACCCGCCGACAACGCCGACAACGCCAGAGTGAAACGCAAGGCTTCCCAAAGCGATCCACCTTCGGGAGAACCACGACCGCGGCGCCGCAAACCACCCGCCTCTCCCGCCGTAATCGACGTGGAATATGAGCGAGTCGGATCAACAGAGAAGACCACCGGCGACCGCGGCAGATCCGCTCGCCAACGTTCCGAAAGCGGTCAGGACGAAGGTTGGTACTGGATCAGCCCAAAGGGCCCACAGCGAATCGGCAGCCTGGAGGGTGGGCGTATCGAAAAATGGATTCGTGAGGGGCGTTTGCGCCCCGAACACCTAGTGCGACAGGCGAATCAGGAGGAGGAACTTCGAGCGGGTGACGCGTTCGAAGCGATCTTCGAACGGATTCAGAACACCTCCAAACTGCCTCCACGCCCACCCCTATTGCGACTGCCCGTCGAAGGCGAGAAACCGAAAGGTCGTGATGCCGACAGCAAACATCGACAGCGACTGTCGCGCGTCACTCAGAACCCCTCAAGTAGCGCACCCAAGGACAAACCGATCGCACCGGCCGAACCAAGCAGCATTGAGAAAAGACTGCAAAGCAAACGAGCTTCCAAGCAGATCGCCCGGCAGTGGATCAACATCCTTCTAGCTCTAGCAGCTATCTCGCTGACCGTCGCACTCTTGGCCATTCTTTGGTGGCAGAGCCAAAACGCAGGGGGCTGAACAGCCAGCACTATCAATCTCACGCTCCCAGTGCGATGCAAGGCGTGCGAACAATCTCACCCTCCCCAGGCGATGCAACACTTGCGATCAATCTCACCCTCCCCCTGGGAGGGTCGCGAGGAACGAGCGGGGAGGGCCTTATCTTTCAGCTCCATCCACCGCAGACCATGCTGCCCCAACCGACTAATTCTTTAGCCCCCGCCCCTTGGCAAGCAAGGCTTGAAATGAATCTCACCCTCCCCTTGGGAGGGTCGCGAGGAACGAGCGGGGACGGCCTTATCTCGCAACTCCATCCATCGCTGACCATGCTACCCCAACCGACTACTTCTGTGGCCCCGCCCCTTGGCAAGCAACACTTGCGAACAATCTCACCCTCCCCCTGGGAGGGTAAAAAAACGATCTCACCCTCCGCGTGGGAGAGTGACTGGGTGCGATGGCCAAGCAATCGACGCAAATCCCAGACGCACCCTTTCAAAGGATCCGTCGTGGCGGCAAGAGGGCGTTGGAGGCAAGCAGTCCTCCGACAAGTGACATGGCGACAATCATGGTGCCGAAGGCATACTCGACCCCCTGAAGCGTCTGCTGATCCAGAAGCGCAGATAAGGAACGATATCCCAACGAACCTGGAACAAGAATGATCATCCCAGGCGCGAGGGGCACCATCGCCGGACGATTGCAAAGCCGTGCATAGAGATTGCTGCCACAGCCAACCGCAAGAGCACCCAGAAACGATCCCACCTCGACTCCCATCGATGCGGTGGCCAGACGCGAGACGGCGAATCCGGCAAAACTGACGAAGATGATCACCGGCCACTGAGCGAACCTAGCACGAAACAGGATCGAAAAAAGGATCGGTGCGACCGCTCCCGCCACCCAGGAAGCGTACCAAGGCAGCATCAGCCGCTCCTCCGGCAGACTGCGCCACGGTTCTGCGATGCGCCATGCGATCGCGACCCCAAGAAACAACGTCAGCAGCGTCACTAAAGCGCCTGCCAGTCGCGCCACCCCCGCCGACAAATGCCCCATCGCAAGTTCTGTCAGGGCAATGGTCAGCGGAAAACCTGGCAGCAGCACAATGAGCGCCGCCAAGGTCACAATGCGGTCGTCGATCGGATGGACCCAATGAGCAAACGCGAGGCTTCCGGCTGCGGCTACGAATCCGGCAACAGGGAACAATAGCCCTGTTTCGTACTTCCATTTCCCCAGCCACCATTCAATGACGATCAACCCCATCCCAATGCATGCCGCCAACAGAATCTCCAGCGGCGCGCCGGAAAATAGTACCGCCACGACGGCGCAAGCCAACCCCACGGACATCAACGTCAAGCCAAATCCGAAGGGAGGCGGCGATGCGGCGATTGACTCCATCTGCGCCAGCGCCTCAGGTACCGTGGTCTTGCCATCACTGATCGAATCCAGCACCCCATCAAAGCGAATCAGCTTGTCGACATCCACACTCCCCGATTCAATCCGCCTCATGTACGTTCGCTCGCGCTTCCCAGCCCCCAGGGAGACCACCAGAGCCGTCGGGGTATAAAGAAAAACCCCTTCGATCCCCATCTTCTGCGAGAGATAGGTCATCACGCGTTCTAACCGATGCGACGGCGTTCCATAGCGATGAAGAAGCTCGGCCGTCCGAATCAAGAATTGATGAGCCCGAGAGATCTCTTCCTCTTCTGGGCCCAAAGTGTCACCGCCATTCATTGCTGGACCTGACATGGTCGCTCCCGAAATCGGTCTTCTGCGGTCGGCGTAGCAGACGCACCTGAGAATTTCTCCGCAGTCCGACGAAATTCAAACGGATGGAAATTGCCCCCAGCACGGACTTTGCACCTTCGCCGCCTTCATGACTGCATCTCGATCATCACTCGACCGCGCTCAAAATCTGAACCGCTCGACGACCGTTCGCCGAGCCAAGCTTTGCCCAATATTCTGGCTTGCCTTCAATGCAGAGCAGAACCGGTTCCTCCACCGATCGCTGACAGTCGACGAGATCCCCCTTCTGAAGGTCGCTCCATCCCTCCCCACTCACCTGCGCCTGCACCAGAAGAGCGTCCAAGCGCATCGCGGTTTCGTCATTCGAATCGTGCATGCCGGTTGCTTCGCCCGATCCAACCAACACCTCTTCAACGATTCGTCCGTGGATCGCCAAGCGAATGACACCCGTGACCTCTCCCGCTCGGCAGCTAACTTGCCACAGCGTCCAACCAGCCTCCATCCCTTGGGAGTCGAATGGAGATATCGTTGAGCCATAGACCGCAGTGAAGGCTGGACTTCCAATCCCACAAGCAACGCGTTCGCTCAGAATCATCCCCAAAGGTTGAATCGCCGACTCCGCAAGGCACAGCTCCAGACGGCTCAAGGCACCCTCCGGCAGCCGCAATTCGGATCTCTCACCCAGGAACCCTGCAAGGCATCGCCTAAGCCACCGCGACTCGATCGACAGGTAGCCGATGCTGTTGTTGTCCGCTGTAGCCCACCGAAAAGTGGTCCAGTCGCAGGCGCTCTCCGACTGTCTGTCGGCAGCGATCATCCTAGGGCCATCCTGCATCAGGCAGTCCAGGCCGATCCGTTGTGTCAATTGCCTTAAGGCCGATTCCAATCGATCCCGGCACCACCGCTCCAGCACCCGCCGCCCGCAATCGCTATCGGGGACAGGATAAACACGAAGCGACCAGTCTTCCGATCCTCTAGATGGTTGGCTCATCGAAATCCCCTCAACTGCTTGGATCGGCTGGTTCGCATCCACTCCCTACCCACAAACCCATCTGGGTAACTGAAGAGCCAGCAATCGAGTGCGGACTGTCTCAAAAACTGCTGAAAAATGGAAGATCAAAGCTGGGGTCGCACGGGATTTGCTCCAGCCCCCCGCCGTAAACAGGCCTGGCCCATCCATCAATGGCCGAACGATTCCACCCGCAGGGGAGTTCACGAGCCCCCAGTGGCTTCTGCCCCTGTTCTTGAGGCGGTGTCAGGCATCTTTCCCCGGCGACTCCAAGCCACGCTTCTTTGAACCCTGCACTCCAAAACTTCACCGCTGCGCTCTGCAACCGTTTCGGAGATCCATGCCGGCCATTTCAGGGGCCATCCGACAATTCTGCAGGTTCGTGGGTCGAGTTCCAATCGCTGCGTCATAACCGTGCCATGCCAGAATTACTACGCCTTTCCGGCGGTACGGCGCAAACCGCCCAGTTCTTTTGTTCCAGCCGAAGCCATCGAAGAGCTTGCGACTGTGTCGCGGCAGTGAAGCGACCATAACCAAAACAAAAGCCCAGATGGAAAATGATTTCCTTTTTTTCCGGATTGAATGGTTGCACAAATCTTTCGAGCTAGCTAATGTTGGAGCGTCGTGACGAGCTACCTATTTTTCGGGAGGCATCGTGCGGTTGATTGAATTCTTAGTAGGAGAGGAGAACGTGCGCATGTTACGAGCTTTCAGGCTGACGATAGCGTGCTTGGCGGGAATGTTCGCCATGCAGGCACAGGTTCAGGCCGCGATTGTGTCATACAGCATCAGCGTCAAAGTGACCGCAGCACCAAACGCCCCAGGAGCCTATGTCCCATGGTCGTTTACTAGCCTACCATCCACTTTCGTCGGGACCTTCGATGCCGACGACACTGTCGCTGGAGCGATCACCAATTTGTCCTTGTCGATTGGCGGGATTGATATCTTTGCCACCCATCCGCTCGTTCTTGTGAATAGTTTTGATCCAGCCACGCGCACGCTTAACTGGATCTCAATCGATCCCTCCTCATCCCTGTCCGCTGTCTCATTGGGGAGTGGTTTCGGAGTAACACCTTCAAATTACGCAGTTGGGATTGATTCAACTTTCGCAGGACCTGAGGATCCCTACTTGGGAAACACCCAAAATTGGGTCGGTACCTTCACAGTTAATCCAGTACCCGAACCCTCCACGCTTGCTATTTGTGGCATCGGTGCCTGCGCAGCGGGAATCCGCTCCGCTCGTCGCCGCCGATCTGAAAAATTGCAAGAATCGAAAGCATAAGTGGTTCCAAAACAGAGGCCAGCTATCCACGGAAACGGACGACCATTTGGGTCGTCCGTTTTCTATTGAATCGCACCCAGTTTAGCGCATCACAAGGGTTGTCTCCGACCAATTTCCCCCGGCTCTTCGAGAACTCCCCGCAAACACACAGGGGCCAATCTTCCCTGGCCAAACGGTGCTCTCTTGGCGATCCCAAGACGTTCCCTTAACCACCCCTACCAGAGAAGTGCATATCGGGAGTCGTTGTGGGTGGCGATCCCTGCAATGCACCCTTCTATGGAAGAGCGTCTAATGGCTCGCGGCCTGCCGCAGTAGTATCCAACGGACCAACAGCAGTCGGAATCATGCAGCGTGCTGGGCAAGCGCTACCGATGCAAGCTTCGATGCCTACCTGGGATCGATTTACCTCTCTCCCGAGGAGGGCAAGAGCTTCCACCTTCTTCCAAACAGAAGCGGGATGACGCCGCCCTCTGGTGTGCTTCCGTGAACGCAAAACGACAGGGTAGTTCGCGCCGTTCCGCTGAAATGGGGCGCTTACTCCGGCATGGAACCGTGGTCTAGACGTCGAACACAGTGGACCTAAGGACCCATCGTGCTGGCGGGATCGACTCGTTCTTTCACTACCGCTCCGGGGCGGCTGATCGGGTTCGCAGGCGATCGGATGCCACAACCATCTACGACAAAACCAAGATCTTTTTGCCGCCCCGTTTTGGCCCCGAGGCACCATCCGTCGGTTTCCTTCCACGCGAACCTACGGTGCCCCAGTTTGCCACGATGGCCAAGCATTTTTCACATCATTCACCGTTGGAACTTTTTGACTCCAAGGAGAATCCCTAGCCCGATCGCTCCATCCAGGACTGCGAAACCGCACCATCCTTTGCTACCATGAGGCGGCCATCGCCGTTGACGAACTTGGCGAGCAAACGGCGGCTAAATGAAGCCAATAAGACTTGCGGGAGTGAGAAGCGCAGAATGGAAAAGCTACCGGACTACGAGGTACTTGGCAAATTCTATCTGGGCAAGGAATACGACCTGGCGAAAAGGGAACTCGGGTCGCGTCGAATCGACTACGACGCACGAGACCTGACCACCCATGCCCTGTGCGTCGGCATGACAGGGAGCGGGAAAACCGGTCTCTGCGTTTCGCTACTCGAAGAAGCTGCAATCGATGGCATCCCTGCCATCTGCATCGACCCCAAAGGCGACTTGGGTAACCTACTGCTCACCTTCCCCCAGCTGAAGCCGAGTGATTTTCTTCCCTACCTGGAGCAAGGGGAAGCGACCAAGCAAGGGGTGACGATCGAGGAACTAGCAGCGCAGACGGCGGAGCGATGGGAGAAGGGCCTGGCCTCCTGGGACCAGAATGGTGCGCGGATCCAACGACTTCGCGATGCTGTCGATATGCAGATCTACACTCCTGGTAGCAGCACAGGAACCCCACTCACTGCCCTGAAGAGCTTTGACGCCCCACCTCAGGAAGTCCTCGACGATGACGACGCTTTTCGCGAGATGGTTTCCTCTGCTGCCTCCGGCATTCTAGCCCTCCTGGGGATCGATGCCGATCCACTCAGCAGTCGGGAACACATTCTGTTGGCGACAATCTTCGATCGCGAATGGCGATCGGGAAAGGATCTGGATCTTGCCGAACTGATTCGAAAAATCCAAACACCGGGAATCGATCGAATCGGGGTATTGGACATGGAATCGTTCATGCCCGGAGATCAAAGAGCCAAACTAGCCAACACACTCAATAACCTGCTGGCATCACCCTCCTTCGCTGGCTGGCTGCAGGGAGAACCGCTCGACATCCAAAGGTTGCTCTATACCCCCAGCGGAAAACCTCGCATCAGCGTGCTTTCCATCTCGCATTTGAATGATGCCGAACGGATGTTTTTTGTGACGCTACTGCTCAGCGAGTTCGTTGGATGGATGCGGTCACAGCCAGGAACCAGTTCCTTGCGCGCGATCCTCTACATGGACGAGATTTTCGGCTACTTCCCACCGACCGCCAAGCCACCCTCCAAAACACCGATGATGACGCTGCTGAAACAAGCTCGCGCCTTCGGCATCGGCATCGTCCTGGCGACTCAGAATCCCGCCGATATCGACTACAAAGGTCTGGCCAATATGGGAACTTGGTTCCTCGGTCGCTTGCAGACCCAACGCGATAAGGACCGAGTTCTAGATGGGCTGGAAGGAGCTGCAAACAGCCAGGGGCAGTCTTTTTCTCGAGCGGAAATGAGCCAGACGTTGTCGGCGCTGGGCAACCGCGTCTTTCTGATGAACAATGTTCACGACGATGCACCGACGATTTTTCAAACGCGATGGGCTCTTTCGTTCCTCCGCGGCCCACTATCCAAGCCACAGATTCAAGGCTTGATGAAGGAGCGGAAGGGCGATCCCAGTTCCGTCCAGCCAACCAAGTCGGAGATTGGCTCAGCCTTCCCTCCCAAGGCAACTGGCAATCCAATCGGCAAGCGGCCAATCCTGCCGCCGGAGATTCCGGAAAAATTCTGGATCCCGGACCGAGCTGCATCTCACGAAGCAAAAACTGTCTATCGCCCCTCCCTGATCGCGCAGGCCAGCCTCCATTTCGTCAAAGCGTCTCCCGCCATCGATCACTGGATGGACGCTCATTGGTTGGTCGATTGCAGCGAAGGAACCCCGGAACCGGTGTGGGACCGCGCGGTCGAATGGAATTCGCCGATCCGTCTATCCCCAAGCCCCGATGATGGATTCCTCTTCGGGGATGTTTCTGCCGATTTGATCAATCCTAAGAAGTACAAAGAATGGGAAAAGCAGCTGGCAGATTTTCTGCTACGACATAAACCGCTGATGATCTATCAAAGCAAAGCACTGAAGAAGTCGAGCCTTCCGGGGCAAGATGAAGAGGATGCCCGAATCGAAATGGCAATGCAGGCACGAGAAGCCCGCGACGCCGAAGTGGAGAAACTGCAAGCCAAGTACGCAACGAAACTCAAATCGTTGCAGTCCCGAATTTTGACCGCGGAACATCGCGTACAACGGGAACGTGAGCAAGCCAAAACGCAGCAGAATCAGTCGCTGATCAACTTGGGTGCTTCCATTTTCGGTGCGTTGCTGGGAAACAAGATCGCCAGCAAGAGCAATCTTGGTAAGGCATCCTCCGCCGCACGCAGCCTTGGAAAAGCCCAGGCGCAGAAGAACGACGTGATCCGCGCCGAAGAATCGCTCGATGAACTGCTCCAAGAACAGCATCGAATCGAAGAAGAATGCCGACAGGAGGTCGATCAGATCGCCGGTCGGTTCAGCCCTGAGAATCTGAAGCTAGATCCAATCGAGATTCCGATGCGAAAAAGCGATCTTCGCATCCAACTGCTCGGTCTACTTTGGGTCCCCTACCAGGTCGACTCTCTGGGTATCGCTCGTCCACTTGTACCTTGGGAGTCGTGATCTTATGGCTGGGTCAAAGAATGTCCTCGGTGGTCCACTGGCGACCTGCAGCATGTCACCACGCACCGGTTTCTATCGGGATGGTTGCTGCAATACAGGCCGCGACGATGTTGGTCTACACCTAGTTTGCGCCGTCATGACCGAGGAATTTCTTCGCTTTTCGAAGATGCGCGGCAATGACTTGTCGACTCCCATGCCGGAGTACGATTTCCCAGGACTTCAGGACGGCGATCGCTGGTGCCTGTGTGTGCTGCGTTGGAAGGAAGCTCTGGCAGCAGGTCAGGCACCGCAGGTCATTTTGGATGCCACCCATATCTCGACGCTGGAGTTTGTCGACCTGGAAGAACTTCAGGAACACGCCGTTCCGATGGACTGATCGGCGGCTTCGTGCGAGTCGACTCATGGAATCATTTCGCTCCGCAACGCTGACAGCTCGTTTGATTCGTTAGAAGTGAGATCTGGCAATGGAGCCCTGCGGATTCTTTGTCTACGGCACGCTGATGCGCGGTAGGCTCCGCCAATCGACGTGGCCAGTTCCCCCCGATCGCATTGAACCAGCAATGGTGCGAGCCGCACTGTATGATCTTGGGCCCTTTCCCGCACTGCTGGAAGGAGACGACTGGGTCGCTGGGGAGCTTTGGTACTACCCGCCCACTCAAATGCCGCGTGTCGCTGAGTCGCTGGATCGTGTGGAAGGTTGGGATCCACAAGGGAACTCCGAGATCGGCTACCGACGCGATCGATGCGATGTGGTGCGGTTCGATTCGCCCATCAAGCAACAGGCCTACACCTACTGGTTCCTACCTCAGCGCCTTCCCGAATCGGCCAGGAAGATCGCTCCCTGGGACACAGTCGACTCCATCCTCGTCACCCGTTGGCCCGCACCCTGGTCCCACGTTCCGCAAACCCTGAAAGACGAACATTTCTTCGGAGAAGAAAACTAAAAAAACAAAAATACTTGACACCCCAAACCCCCCAATCACCCTAAGCCTTACATCCGGAATAACCGTTAAAGGTCTCCTTTTCGGCAGGGCATGGTGATGAAAATTCGAGCACTTGTCGGTCTTTGGGCTTTCGTAGCCCTCGTTTTCTTAACCCATTCCCACGCAAATGGGGCTCTGATCGCCTTTGTCACCGCCGAGACCGACATGGATCCGGCGGTCCCATCGTCGTTCATCGCTTCCACCATCAACGGACTGGGGCTTCCCGGGTATCCGCCGCACGTCCCCACCGACCTCCACGACAACGCCGACCCTTCCAATGCTTGGCTAAGTGGTACGGGTCTCACCACTGGGAATATCTATCTGACCATGGCAGGTAGCGGTTTGGTCGACAGAATTTACCTTTGGAATATGAACTCTGGAGACACAGACAATCTTCCACCACCGACCAGCAGGCTCCCAGGATCGACTGGAATACAGACAGTCAATCTCTATTACTCGCTGGACCCCCTAGGCACAGCGACGTCCACCACCTACACAGTTGTCAGCGGTAACCCATTCGTTTTCCTGCAGGAAACCGGAACAACGAGCAGTGCGCAGTACATCGAGTTCACCACACCGATTCTGGCGAACTTCATCAAGTTGGAAATTGTTACCAACTGGGGCGACTTGACACAGACCGGCTTCTCGGAAATTGCCTATCGCGAAGTCGTCATTCCTGGCGCCATACCAGAGCCTTCAAGTCTCGGCGTCTTTGGCGGACTTGCACTGCTACTCCGAAGCCTACGTCGTCGCCAGTCGACTTCGGCCAGATAGATGCGTGGCTATCCGGTAGCGGTCGCCGCCACAGGCAGATCGATGTCGGCCCGTACCACAATGTGGGTCTCGTAAACGACCTCTCTGTTTACCCAAAAAACCAGCCCCGGAGAGGCGGCATAGTGCCTGCCGGGGCCGCGAGGCCCCGGGGCCCGATGGAGAAAATCCCCCTCCTCTCCAAACCTGCGGCGGTCGCTACCACAGGCATTTCGATGTCGACCCGTACCACAATGTGGGTCTCGTAAACGACCTCTCTGTTTACCCAAAAAACCAGCCCCGGAGGGGCGGCATAGTGGTTGCCGGGGCCGCGAGGCCCCGGGGCTCGAAGGACTGAAATTCCCTCCTATCCCAGCAGGTTGCTACAGCCACAGGCATTTCGATGTCGTCCCGTACCACAATGTGGGTCTCGTAAACGACCTCTCTGTTTACCCAAAAAGCCAGCCCCGGAGGGGCGGCATAGTGCCTGCCGGGGCCGCGAGGCCCCGGCGCTCGGAGGAGAATGTCTCCCTCCTCTCCTAACCTCCAGCGGTCGCCACCGCCATTTCGATGTCGGCCCGTACCACAACGTGGGTCTCGTAAGCGACCTCTCTGTTTACCCAAAAAACCAGCCCCGGAGAGGCGGCATAGTGCCTGCCGGGGCCGCGAGGCCCCGGGGCTAGGGGGAATGAAATTCCCTCCTATCCAAGCAGGTTGCTACAGCCACAGGCATTTCGATGTCGACCCGTACCACAATGTGGGTCTCGTAAACGACCTCTCTGTTTACCCAAAAAACCAGCCCCGGAGGGGCGACATAGTGCCTGCCGGGGCCGCGAGGCCCCGGGGCTCGAAGGAATGAAATTCCCTCCTATCCCAGCAGGTTGCTACAGCCACAGGCATTTCGATGTCGGCCCGTACCACAATGTGGGTCTCGTAAACGACCTCTCTGTTTACCCAAAAAACCAGCCCCGGAGGGGCGGCATAGTGGTTGCCGGGGCCGCGAGGCCCCGGGGCTCGAAGGAATGAAATTCCCTCCTATCCCAGCAGGTTGCTACAGCCACAGGCATTTCGATATCGGCCCGTACCACAATGTGGGTCTCGTAAACGACCTCTCTGTTTACCCAAAAAGCCAGCCCCGGAGGGGCGGCATAGTGCCTGCCGGGGCCGCGAGGCCCCGGGGCTCGAAGGAGAAAATTTCCCTCCTCTCCAAACCTGCGGCGGTCGCCACCACAGGCATTTCGATGTCGGCCATCAGGGCCCGAAGACCACGTTGGAATCAATGTCTGGTTCTGGTGTGTTTGCGGTCAGATCTTTATGGCAAATACGCATCATCTGGTTCACCGGTCAACCACCCCATAATGACTCGCGTGAACCGACCGCTACACACACCCTACATGAGTCCCCAAAACCAATCGCTCGTCTTCAAAATCGCTTCCAAGAACTCCAACTGTGACAGCATCAAAGGACTAGTGACGATCGATTCTTCATCATTTCCAATTCCATCACAAATCGTTTAAAAACCGCTATTTCAAAGCCAATTGAGGCTGATAGACTGAACCAAGGCTATCGATTGTCTACATTTGTCGACCTTGGTCCTAAGCCGGACGAAATCCATGGATTCACGCCTGAGCTACTGTCTGTCGCGACATGATGCCCGGCTCAGGATACGCCCCTTGCAACACATCTTTTTCCATTGGCTTGGCGAGATCATGAGGCAGGCTGGCTGGAAGCAAGGAATGAAAAATCACCGCCGTCTCGTCGACGCTCAAACCGACTCAAAAATGGATGTCGCCACTGCGGATCTGCGTCAACCTATCGAAAGCCCCATGGAGCGTATTTGATGCTGACTCGCTCTCTTCTGCTCGTGGCGGCCTTTTTTGGCTGGTGCAACATCGCTTGCGGATCCGAACCATTTGAAGCCTTCCTGGAGAAGCATTGCGTCCGCTGTCACGGGCCGCAAAAAGAAGAAGGCGACATCCGCTTCGATAAGCTGTCGCGCGACTTCAAGTCGGGCACAGAGACTCACAACTGGGCCGAGACGCTCGATAAGGTGAATAGTGGCGAGATGCCACCTAAAGAGGAACCACAGCCGACTCAAGAGGAGATTTCAGAGTTTGTTACGAGTCTTGATGCGCAGTTGAAGGAAGGACGAGCGGCGAGGATGGCGGCACGTCCACTGGTGGCCCACTATCGACTCAGTCGCAAGGAGTATCAAAACACCGTCTACGATCTGCTAGGCGTGCGCTATGATCCGACGAAGCCGGGTGAGCTGAACGAAGAGACGCTATGGCACGGGTTCGAGCGGATTGGGTCGGAATTATCGCTATCGGCGTCGCATGTCGATCGGTATTACCGAGCGGCAGGGCTTGTGCTGGACCGAGCATTTCCTGCAGTATCGGGCGAATCTCGCACCGTCCGAAAAACCGCAGCGGAACTGCGTTACAACGGCGGGAAGAGTCAGCAAGAGGCGTTGGACCGGTTCGGCATCAAGCGACCACTACGTCATCTGCTCTATCCTGGGAACGTTCACCATGCGCTTTCGCCAGGTTGGTTTGGAAATGTCGGACCGCAGCACAGCGGGCTCTACAAAGTCCGTATCCAGGCCAGTGGCATTCGGCCCGTCGGCGGTCAAACGGCGCACCTGAGCATCGGCAAACGGACGGGTGAGGAAACCGTAGATGGATTGATCGAGTTTGACATCACGGCCCCCGAAGACAGCCCGCAGGTGCATGAGTTTGAAGTGTTCCTTGAGATGCCGATGTCGCTCGACTTCTGCGTCGTCGCGACCGATATCATCGATCGCCGTGGCGGTGCCGCCTTCCGCAATGCACTCAACAGCGACAGCTACATGTTCACGCACAGCAGCGAGACGCGGCTGCTCACTCCAAACGCCCCGCAAATGTTTGATGAGAAAGGCAACGGACTTTTCTCCACCGTGCTCCTCGATTGGATCGAGTGGGAAGGACCGATCGAAACCGACGCTGAAAAGTCGCAACGCACAGGACTGCTTCCGCCCGACGACGCGACGATCGACGTCGTCTCCGAGCACCTGCAACGCTTTGCTGAACGAGCTTGGCGGCGGCCGGTCAGTCGGGATGAACTGTCGGAGTACTTGCAGGCGTATCGTTCGGAGCGTGATGCCAGCGAGAATCTTGGCGATTCCTATCGAGTGGCGATGCAGGGCGTGCTGACGTCGCGGCACTTCATCTATCTCGTCGAGGGCGATCCGGTCGCGCGCGAACAGCTCAATGCTCCGGAACTCGCGTCCAGGTTGTCGTACTTCCTCTGGAGTTCGATGCCCGACGATCCATTGCTCGCAGCGGCTCGAAGCAACGCTCTGCAAGGCGACACGCTGGCGAAAGAAGTCGACCGCATGCTCACCGACAGCAAGGCGAATCGCTTCATCGACGATTTCGTGCGGCAGTGGCTGCAACTCCATCGGCTCGGCATGTTCCCGCCAGACAAGAAGCTCTATCCGTCATACGATGCCTGGCTAGAAACCAGCCTGCGCGCCGAGCCGATTGAGTTCTTCCGCGAGATGTTCGCCAGGAATATGCCGATCGACTCTTTCCTTGATTCCGATTGGACGATGGCCAACGCGAGACTTTGCGAGTTCTACGGACTGCCCGAACCGAAGACCGGCGGCTTTCAACCCGTCGCACTGCAGCCGGAAGATCATCGCGGCGGACTGCTGACAATGGGCGCAGTGCTCGGACTAACCTCAGACGGAACGCGACATCGCCCAGTGCATCGCGGCGTCTGGATCAGTGAAACGATCTTGAACAGGACTCCGCCATCCCCTCCTGCCAATGTCGATCCGATCGAACCGATCCCGCCCACCGGAAACAAGATCACCATCCGCCAGCGAATCGAAGCTCACGCCAGGAACGCGAGCTGTGCGGCGTGCCACCGCAACATCGATCCGCTTGGACTCGCCTTCGATCAATACGACGCTGTCGGCCAGTGGCGGACTCGGGAGCTGGTGCCAACAGGTATGGGTGAAAATCCAGTCGTGGATGCCGCCGGCGTGATGCCCGACGGCCGCCCGTTCAATGACTCCGTCCAATTTAAGAAACTATTGATCGAAGACCGCGACCAAATCGCAAGAGCTTTTATCGAGCACCTCTGCACCTACGCCCTCCGCCGAGTGCTGACGATCGACGATCAAGACGACATCAAGGCAATCGAAACCGAAGCCAAGAAGAATGAGTACCGAGTGAAGGACATGATCCGAGCCGTAGCGCTGTCGGAACTGATGAGGAAACGGTAACGCAATTTCCTGTTTCCTTTGTTCTTTTTTCTTTCCCGGCGATAAGCCAAAACTGCGAAGAAGAAAGCAAGAACCAGGAAATCAATACCTAAAGATAAACCACTATGTAGAGATGGGAGGCTGGCACTTAACGCAGCAGGCGAGGCTGCAGCTACCACGCCAAGTCCACAACGCGGCTATCCGCAGAGCTTTTGAGAAAGACTGCGGATGGAGGATCAGATCATCCGCTCGTCAGGTCCGGCCATGTAGAATATCGAAGTCGGGTTCGACGCAAGGAGCCATGCTGAGTTCACCAAGTTTCAGCGTTACTTTCATGGTTCCTGTTCGGAGATTCAAAACCTACCTTTCATCATCTTGGATCGATCGTTCATCACCCAAGAGACGTTGGATTCCCTCCATAGCCAAGCCGCTTTCACCCATTCCACTGTTAGCGGCTTCATTCAACAACTCCTTACCACACCCTCCCCTCGCTGCCCCATCTCCAATCATGAGCCAAGAACCATGAACTATCTATCCCAGTCCTGGCTCCTCGACCGCAGGCACGCTCTCCGAGCAATGGGCACATGCATCTCGCTGCCGTTTTTGGAATGCATGGTTCCTTTGCGGGCGGCACCGACACAAACAGAGACGCCAAAGCGCAGCGCCTTCATCTACCTTGCGAACGGAGTGCATTCGCTCAACTACCAAATCACCACACCGGGTCGCGACTACCAGTTCTCGCGATCATTGAAACCGCTGGAGAAGCACCGGGACAATATCACGCCGATCAGCGGGTTGCATCATCCTGGCGCACTCAGTCACCACCACAATTGCATTTCGGTGTGGCTGACCGGCGGTAAGCTTGGTCCGTCCGACAAGAACACGATTTCCGTCGATCAGAAGATGGCCGAAATCACGGCGAAGCACACACGCTACTCGTCGCTGGAAATCGCGCTCACGGGAGGCTCATTGGCATGGACCGCGGATGGCGTGGGACTGCCCGCGCTGCGTCGTTGCAGCGAGATCTTCGCGTCGTTGTTTGAAGCTCCCAAAGGAGGCACAGTCGCTCAACGCCGATCTCTGCGTCGCAAGGGTAGCGTCCTCGATGCCAATCTCGCGGAAGTGCGGAAGCTCGAACAAACGATGGGTGCAGCCGACAAGGGGCGGCTCGACCAGTATCTGACTTCGGTTCGTGAAGCCGAAGTCCGTACGCGGCGCGCTGATTCATGGCTCGATACTCCGCTACCGACGATCGAGGACTCGGACCGTCAACGCACGAATCGTGATGTCCCTCAGACTCAAGCGGGCGACTACTTCCGCACGGTCTATGACTTGATCGTGCTCGCGTTTCAGACTGACGTGACGCGAGTGGCGACATTCAGCCTCGGCGGCGAAGGCGATGCATTTTCGATTCCCGAAATCGGCATCACCGAGTCGCGTCATCAACTCAGTCATCACGGCGGCGATGAGGGCTACATGGAAAAGCTCACGAAGTATGACACATTCGCCATCGAGCAATACAGCTACTTCCTCTCGCGGCTCGCCGAAACAAAAGATCTCAACGGCAAACCACTCTTAGCCACCACGATGTCGCTATTCGGTAGCGGCATGTCCTACGGCCATTCTCACGGCAACGCAAACCTGCCACTTGTGCTAGCCGGAGGATCGGAGATCGGGTTGAAACATGGCAGCCACCTCGACTTCAATCAAGGCCACATCCAGGGCTACCAGCTGGACAAACCTGGCGAGCACTACTCGCTTTGTAGCCGCCCGGCAAACTCGGACGCTCATATGAGCAATCTACTATTGCTAATGGCACAGCGAATGGGAGTCGAGACCGACAAGTTTGGTGACAGCAACACGGTGATCGAATTATGACTCGACTCGGCACATCCTATTGGACGGCTTCTCCAGTAACACATTGGATTTGTGGCTCGCTGATGGTGCTGGTCGGTTCATGGATGCTTCAGCCCATCGCTAAAAGCCAGGATCCCGCAACTAAAAACGAAGAGCAACCATTCCGGCCCGAAGCCGGGAAGTTCCCGCCGCTAGAAAAAGCGCAGACTTATCGAGGCGTGCTGGCGTTCGTGGACCATGCGAATCGCCGTGGCAGTCTTCGCGTGGAAACACCCGGTGAGTTCTTCCGCAATGCTCCGCATCCATTCGCGATGCTGCCTTATGGCATGGTACGGTATCACGGAGCTCCGGCCGATCTTCGCGACATCGCGCTGAACTCCGTCATGCATGTGAAAGCCTACCTCCCTCCTGACCCGATGATATCTTGCGTGCCAGTGCTCCAAAAAGGAAACCCAGAGCGGCCCGCAGAGAACCACGCTCTGCTGCTGGAAGATGAACCCAGTTTCTGCCTTCGGGAAGGACTGATTTGGAAGTTGAAGGAGGTCGAGGTTCAATCGAGTCAAGGGCTGATTGAAGCGACTCGTGAGCCCCAAGGCGGTGGCGACGGCAAATCCACCGTGGTGAAGCTAACCTTCAACTCCGCAACCCGATTCTGGCGCGGCCGCGAGTGTCTCAGCGTCGACGACTTGATCACCGATGGCGTCTGGCCGTCCAGCGGAAAAAAGGCCCTTGGCGATCAAGCGGTCCAACTGGGGCTCACCTGGGAGCCGACTCCCAACGGCGTGTTCCTGCAGTATCACATCTCGGACCTTTGGCTGGATGAGGTCGCCTTCCAACGAGCTGCAAAGAATCAAACCGAGGCGCACAAAGCTCTCATCCGCAGTCGCTGGATGCCGGCTTGGGTGGATGCTGTCGAATACGGAAAGTTCGGCCGAGCGATAGCAACCGCGACATTGTTCGGCGGCATGGATGCATCACTCTACGCGGACTTCAAGCCGGGAACCTCCACACAAATGAACTCGGTCGAGAACACTTTGAAGCACACCCACGGCGACTACAGCCCCGCACACATGGCCTCCGGTGGAACCATTCTGGAAGTAACCCGGCTTCCCGGAGACGCCCCATTGGGCAGCAGTGGCATCCAGATCCGTTTCGAGACGGACCAGATCATCGAAGGCATCCGCCCCGGCCGCATCGTCCGTGTCCGTCCAACAAGTTGGCCCCTAGTCAACCTGTCTCGCGAAGAGTACCTCAGGGAAAATCTTCAAGAGCGGTTCCCCAGCCCCGATATCTTCCCAAAATACTAACCCCGCGAGATTTCATGGGGAATTCGAAAACATCGAACACGATCTGGAGCAGGCCTAATGTTTCTAACGCGAACCGTCAGTCGTGATCTTCAAATACGACGGATCGGTGTTTTCCTTGCCGCCCTGTCGATGCCTGCAAGCTTCATGCTGTTTGCTACTAGGGCCCACGGTTCGGACGACCTTGCGCAATCGTTCGCCACGCAGATTCAGTCGCTCCTCGTGAAGACCTGCGGGGACTGCCATGGGAAGCAGCCCACGGACAACGAACTCGACCTGACCAGCTTCGGTTCGGCTGAGGAGATCATTGCCAAGCCAAAGATTCTCAACGACGTGGCCGAGCGGTTGCGGTTGGGTGACATGCCACCAAAGGAAGCGCCACAGCCCAGCGAAGCCGAACGCGAGCAACTGCTCGGCTGGATGAATGCGGCGCTGGATGCAGAAGCGGCTGCGCGGGCTGGTGACCCAGGACCGGTCACTCTACGACGATTAAGCAACTCGGCGTATGACAACGCGATCCGCGATCTTACCGGGATCGACATGCGGCCAACGCAGGCTCGAGAGTTTCCTATCGACAGCGTCGGTGGCGAGGGGTTTGCAAACGTCGGCGACGCCATGCCGGTGACTCCCGAACTAGTCGACCGTTTTCTCCAAACCGCTCGCGATGTTGCTGCGAGGGCGGTGCTGTTGCCCACTGGCTTTCGCTTCTCGCCATCGACCGAACGGCCGGATTGGACTGAAGAAGCGATCCAGCCGCTCCGCAGTTTCCACGCGCGTTACGCCGGACCCAACGGCGAGCCACCGCTGGCCGCGCACCTCGCGGCGACGCTGAAGCACCGCGATCGGCTCACGCGAGACGGCACCGCAGCGATTCCCGCCATAGCGGCCGAAGAGAAACTCAACGCCACCTATTTTGCCGCGCTCTGGGCAGGGCTCAACGGTAAGTCGGACCGGCCGGCGGAAATCGAGGCCATGACCAAGCAGTGGCGAGAGAAAGCCGCACGAATGGACGCTGAGATCCAGCGCCGGCAGTTGGCTCTTCAATCGGCCAAGATGGCCATCGACTCCCAGTGGAACTCATCAAAACGTCTCCTTGTGGAGTCGAAAGTTGCAGAAGGAGGATCGGTTCCCTTCGAGTGCAAGGTTGCGGTCCAGCGTGGCGAACTGCTGCTGCTGACGGTGCTTCCAAATGACAATCACGGTGCCGACAGCACGCTCGTCGAATGGTCGATCCGCGAGACGACTGGGGAACAACGTGCTTGGAGCGTCGCCGATCTGGTACCCAACCTGCTGAAGGGCAACCCGTTGCCAGACAAGCACGAAGCTCATTGGAGTTTTCTGGAAACCACATCGACTCCAGCGTTCCTCACCGAACGACGCGACAGCAACGCGGGACGGCCAGAATTGAAATCGTGGAGCCTGGGTCCCGAGCCCTCGGTCTTCGTGAACTCGGGCAGTGAGCCGGTAGAGGTATGGACGAAACTCCCGGCTCAATCGGTCTTCGTGCATCCAGGCCCGAACCGTCCGGTGACCGTCGCCTGGACAAGTCCAATCGCTGGGGAACTGCTGGTCGCCGGTCGCATCGCTGATGCGCATCCCGCTGGACTGGATGGAGTTGCCTTCGAGTTGTCGCATGTCGCGGCTACGGATTTGGGACAAGCTCTCGCAGATTTGGGGAGTACATCCACAAGTCTGCCGGATCCCGGCCTGCCTCCCGACATGCTGGCCCTTGTGCGAGAGAAGTGGCGCGAGGCGACGACCGATCCGGCGCCGGTCTTGGCGACCATCCAAGCGATCCAAGAACAATTGTTCCAGGGCAACTACGGGAAGAATGCGGCACTCGCGGTCGGCAATGGTTTTCCCGCGTGGCAAAACCTGCGTCGCATCGTCGCTCGCGAACGAGTGGAAGGCGCCGCACGCGAAACGCTGTTCCGCATGATTGCGCTACCTGCTCAAACCGACACGTTCGTCATTTGGGACCGACTGCGACTGGAAGGTGGAGACGGCCCGCCGCTGGTATTCGCTGAACATCCAGAGCTGGGCGCGGCCATTGAGTTAGCGTCAGGGCTGAAGTTCGGCCAGCACCCAATGGGCCGAGCGGTACCGAAAACCGCGTTGGTTACGGCGGCTGGTGCCGAAGTTGTCATCGACCTAAAGACACTGTCACCAGAATTGCAGAAGGTACTCACACTCCCTCGGTTCCTTCGCGCGGATGTCAGCCTGGATGAAGCGAGCCCGGAAACCGCTTCGGTCCAGGCGTTTCTGATCGCTGCGACAGGTGGTGGCGGGAATCTGGCCGAGCCCGTCGCAAAAGCGACGCCTGGCGACCCTCTGGCCGCAGAGATCGTGCATCCGCGCGTCGCCGCCCAACGAGCTCGACCAGCCGATGAGTTTCGCGCTCTGTTTCCACCCGCAGTGCTTTTCCAGCCGATTATCCCGCGAGACGCTCAGGGGAGCGTGTTCCTCTACCGCCGCGAAGATGAACCGCTGCGCCGGCTACTGCTTGACGACGTTGGCCGAGCGGAGATCGACCGGTTGTGGAGTGAACTGGAATTTATCAGCGAGCAAGCGCTCGCTACCCCGACTGCGTACGAAGGACTCGTGCAGTATTATCGCAAACCGAACGACGGCGCGCGGATCATGTTCTTTTATATCCAGGAGTTCGAGGAACAGATCAGGCGAGAGGAAAAAGAGTTCCTGGCGGTTCAGGCTGTTGCGGAACCGAGGCACCTCGATGCGCTGCTGGCTTTCGCCGATCGAGCCTGGCGGAGACCACTTGGTCCTGAAGAGAAAGAGGCTATTCTCGCGTCCTACCATGCCGACCGTGCCGAAGGCGTGAAGCACGATCCTGCGTTCCGCGCCGCACTGGCTCGCGTCCTGTCGTCGCCGTGGTTTCTGTATCGAGCGGAACAACCCGCGCCCGGTCAGCACTGGCAACCGGTTTCGGGTGACGAACTGGCGACGCGCCTAAGCTTTCTCCTCTGGGATTCGATCCCTGATGACCCGTTGCGATCGAAAGCGGCGAATCTCCACGACCCTGTAGTCATGGAAGAGCAATTAGGACGGATGTTGAAGGACGGCCGAGTGAGGGGCATGGCCGAGGAGTTCGGTGCCCGCTGGTTAGGCGTGCGTGATTTCGTCGCTAATCACGGCCGCAGCCTGACGCACTTTCCTGAGTTCACGCCGGAATTGCGCGATGCGTTGGCCGATGAGCCGGTGCGGTTTTTCGAAGACCTACTGATGAACGACCGTCACGTCGCGGACGTGATTGCCGCCGACGCGGTGGTTATCAACGAGGTTCTCGCGAAGCACTACGGCATCCCGGGAGTGAATGGTCCGCACTGGCGGCGTGTCGAAGAAGTTTCCGCCTACGGTCGCGGCGGGTTTCTCGGTTTCGGCGCGGTGATCGCTAAGCAATCAGCCGCCGCGAGAACAAGCCCGATCAAGCGCGGGGCATGGTTGGTGCAGGTGCTCGGTGAGCGACTGCCCAAAGTCCCCCCCGACGTTCCACCGCTCCCCGAAACGCCCCCTGCTGGACTCAGCGTGCGAGAGATCACCGAACGTCACCGTGCGGATCAGAAATGCGCCGGTTGCCACGACCGCATCGATCCGTACGGCATGGCGATGGAGCGATTCGACGCCATCGGTCGCCTGCGGCCCGCCAACGAACTGAAGCCGGGCGACACCACAGGCACGCTCCGTGACGGCACCGAGATCGACGATATCGCCGGCCTAAGGAACTACTTCGCTGGCCCGCGTCGTCAAGATTTATTTCGTTCTCTCGCCCGCAAACTGACCGGCTACGCACTCGGCCGCGCCGTGATGACGTCGGACCGCAACCTAGTGGACAAAGTCACCACTGCGATGACCAGCGGCGGTCGCTGGTCGGACGCCCTGCTTCCGATCGTACAGAGCGAACAGTTTCGCTGCATTCGCCCGTCAAGTTCCATTGCCGCCACGCCTCCCTGATTGGGCCACCAGGAAAACGGACTGGAAGTCCAACGTACAGACACCAGCAGATCGAAACCTTCAGCTCATCGCTGAACTGAAACAACCCACTCCTAAGAAGGAAGTTTCCCGTGCGTATCACATCCGCTTCGAGCATCCCGCGACGTACCATCCTGCGCGGCGTCGGCGTCTCCATGGCTTTGCCCTGGCTGGAATCGCTATCGTTTGCGACTGGCGAAAGAACCATCGCCACCGCACAGCCGCCGACCCGTACGCTAGTTACGTTCACTGGCATGGGCTTTCACTCGCAGCACTGGTGGGCCAGAGGAGACGGCGCAGCGATGGAACTCGGGCCGTGCCTGAAGCCGCTGGAGCCGTGGAAGGAGCGGCTGGTATTCCTGCGTGGCCTGTGGAACGAGCAGGCAAATAACGGCGTCATCCACTGCATGCAGACGGGGAACATGCTAAGCGGAGCACCGATGTCGAAGACCGAAGTCCGCACAGGGGTCAGCTTCGATCAGTTGATGGCGCAGCGGATCGGCGATCGCACCCGAATTCCATCGCTGGTGCTAGGCTGCGAAGGACCGATTCCGGGGCTCCAGGATGGGCATCCCTTGCTGTATAGCTCGCACATTTCCTGGAGCACGGCGGTCTCGCCAACCTGGACTGAGACACGGCCAGCGCTGGCGTTCGATCAGCTTTTCCGCACTGACCGCAATCGGGGCGACCGCCGCGTCGTCGACGCTGTTCTTGAAGACGCCAAGTCACTCAGTCTCAGGCTCTCCCTCTCGGATCGTCAGCGCTTCGAGGAGTATCTCGGCAGTGTTCAAGAGATCGAAGGCCGCATCAAACGAGCTGACAAGCAACGCGATGAAAACGGCTGGAAACCAACCCTCACCGCCCCCGATCGCCCGCGTCCCGCCGACGGGATTCCTGCCGACATCCCCGAGTATTGGAAGCTGATGAACGACATTGTGCTGTTGGCCTTTCGCACCGACACGACTCGCATTGCAACGCTCAAGTATTGCAACGACGGCTCTGCGGAGACTCACACGCATTGCGGCGCCAAAGACCAACATCACCAGATGGCCCACACGCAACCGGCTGAACTCATCCCGCTCAACCAGTACTTCATGTCGCAGCTTGCTTACCTTTGCGAGCGAATGTCGGAGGTCAAAGAAGGCGACCGCACGCTGCTCGACAATACCGCGATCATGCACTGCTCGAGCATGCTGCACGGCAATCACGACTCAAAGCAGTTGCCGATCATTCTACTGGGCGGCGCAGGCGGCAGACTCAAAGGTGGCCGCTCGCTCGACTATCTCGATTCCCCCAACCGCCGCATGTGCAGCCTCTTTCTCCACCTCATGGACTGGGGCGGATTGGAACTAGACCAATTCGGTGACTCGACAGAGCGACTGGTAGGAATTTGACAATGTGTCCAATCCAAATCGATTCCAGCCCCCGAGGGGCGGCATAACATCTGCCGTTGCCGCCAGGCCCCGAGGCTTCATGAAAAGAAACTCCCCTCCTGTCCCCACCGGTGGCTCCCCCGCCGCCATTTCGATTTCGGCTCTCCGGGCTTGAAGAGCGCTATTGCGACCCATGCATTCAAACAAAATCGCGAGCCATCTTGGCTCCACACGGGCGGGACGCCCGTGCGACGATGTGGGTCTCGTAAACGACTCTCTGTTTACCCAAAGCACCAGCCCCGGAGGGGCGGCATAATGTCTGCCGGGGCCGCCAGGCCCCGGGGCTCGATGAAAAGAAACGCCCTCCTATCCCCACCGGCATTTCGATGTCGGCCATCCGGGCATGAAGAAAGAACGGCAGTGTTGAATCATCCCGTAGGGTGTGTGAGCCGATCGCATCGCTCGTTGGCCAAGGTGACTTCGCCAGAGGTCGGGTCATGAAAAATCGGCATGACTCCTTCATCGCGATCGCGAACACACCAGAACCAAGCGCTGATGGGAGAACTAAGCCCCCTCTCCCTAGCCCTCTCCCCCATCGCTGCGCGACGGGGGAGAGGGAACGAAGGATGGGTGAAAAGGCAAAGCGATTCCGGTGGCTCCGCCACCGGCAATTGAAATGTCGGCCCTCCGGGCCTGAACATGCACTCTGCGACTGGTGGGTTCAACCCATATCAACATCCAACTCGCTTCCACACGGGCGTGACGCCCGTGCCACGATGTGGGTCTCGTAAAAGACACTCTGTTTACCCAAAACACCAGCCCCGGAGGGGCGGCATAGTGACTGCCGGGGCCGCGAGGCCCCGGGGCTCGATGCAAAGAAATGCCCTCCTATCCCCACCGAAGGCTGCGCCACCGGCAATGGAAATGTCGGCCCTACGGAACTGAAGAGCGCTGGCGGAACAACATGGTTCAATTCACGAAGAGCATGGAAAAAATCTCCAATGCCGACTCTACACGGGCGGGACGCCCGTGCCACGATGTGGGTTTCGCGAGCGACTCTCTGTTTACCCACTTCACCAGCCCCGGAGGGGCGGCATAATGTCTGCCGGGGCCGCGAGGCCCCCGGGGCTCGAAGAAGAAGAACTCCCTCCTATCCAAACCGAAGGCTGCGCCACCGGCAATGGAAATGTCGGCCCTCCGGGCCTGAAGAGCGCTGGCGGAACACCATGGTTCAATTCACGAAGAGCATGGAAAAAATCTCCAATGCCGACTCTACACGGGCGGGACGCCCGTGCCACGTTGTGGGTCTCGTAAACAGCTCTCTGTTTACCCAAAACACCAGCCCCGGAGGGGCGGCATAGTGACTGCCGGGGCCGCGAGGCCCCGGGGTTCGCAGGAGAAAAACTCCCTCCTATCCAAACCGGTGGCTCCGCCACCGGCAATGGAAATGTCGGCCCTCCGGGCCTGAAGAGACCTATTGCGACCCCTGGTTCGAACAAAATCGCGAGACATCTTGGCTTCACATGGGCGGGACGCCGGTGCCACAATGTGGGTCTCGTCAACGACTCTCTGTTTACCCAAAACACCAGCGCCGGAGGGGCGGCATTGTGGCTGCCGGGGCCGCGAGGCCCCGGGGCTCGTAGGAGAAAAACTCCCTCCTATCCAATCCGGTGGCTCCGCCACCGGCAATGGAAATGTCGGCCCTCCGGGCCTGAAGAAAGAAGGGACTCGGTGAGTCAAAAAGAGGTGAGATTTAACAAAGAACTCGTCAACCACTGATTCCGCTCGGGCGGGACGCCCGTGCGACGAAGGAAATACCAGCGGCTCACCAGATGAAAGGCCCTGCAAGCGAAGCAAAATGGAATCGGGCGAAGCAACGAAAAAACCCAAGGTTCCCCTTGGGTTTGACTCGATCTGTCGGCTTCTGGCCGATGCTGGCTTTTCCCTTCCAATGGGCGATACTGGTCGCGACGAATGCGGAAAACACCAATAAAAATCAGGAAATGAAGACTCCCGAAGACTTTTCCGAAGCAGCACGTCAAAGACCGTCACACCAGGACGACTTGCGTCAGCAGATGACTCTCTTTCTTGCTTCCCCATCGACCCAAAACTTCATCCGATGGCTCGCTCATCAGCCACCCACCACCCACCACCACCCGCTGCTTCAATTCTTGAGCCACCTCACCCAACAACTCAGCCACCTCCAACCACCCTGACCACGGGCAAACTATTCTTCCACCACCAACCTAGCTCGGATTTTCCCAGGCATCCCTCCGGGGCAAAGCAGGGGGGAATCGATCATTAACTCATTTTCTTTCTGCATTCATACCCCACGAATCAGCGCAAAAAATCAAACCACTAAGGATTGCTGGTTTCTACTTCCTTCAACAACCATCCATCCCCGGTGGGGTGGCATAACCTCGGCTGGGCCTGCGAGTCCCTGGTGCATAAAACTCCCTCTTCTCACTACAGTTGAACGCGACATCATCCTTAAGCTCACTGTCGCCTTTTGGGGCCTCGATACAAGCTGTAGGGTGTGTGAGCCGATCGCACAGCAAATAGGGCGAAGTGACTCCACCAAACCTCAGCTCATCGAACATCGACTTGGCTCCGTCGTCGCGATCGCGAACACACCAGAACCAATCGCTCGGAGGGAACAAGAGGAAGAAAAATAGAAGGTTGCCACCCCACCGGTGGCTGTCGCCACCGGCAGGGGAAGTGTCGGCCCTCCGGGCCTAAAGAGAGAAGGGAATCGTTGTGACCGGCTCAAAATTCTTGTGCCGCTCGAAATGCAGGTCCTTCCAGGCTTGCATGAGCCTTTTTGCGGCACCCAGGCGACGATCCTAGCCCAGAAAGTACCGGGGCTGAAATGCCTACGATCGGATGCGAACCGCAGTCTTGCGGGGGATCCTATCGGCTGAGCACCAGCCCGAGGCTCAACCCATGAAAGAAGATGCTGCGATTGTCATCGACGAAGCGGCTGCTGTTGGAGGTGTAAGAGCTGTCGAATTGATAAGGTGCCTGTGCCACCCCCGTCAGCCACAGCATGTTGTAGCCTGTGGTGACCTGGATGTTCTTCGTCAATGAGGCACCGCTGACCAGGCGAATCTCCGAAAGACTGGAGAGGATCGATGCGGAGACGCGTTCGTCCCTGAGGACGTTTGTGTTGCCAAGATCTCGGATCACCGTATGCTGGTTGTTGGAATTCTGCAGGAGTCCGAACTTTATCTCTGGAGCGATATTCAGCCACCCGAATCCCCATGTTTTTCGAAGGCCAACTTGACCGCCATACATTTGGTTGTTCGTATCGATCCGATAGTCGCTCAAGTAAGTATCCACATCGAAAGAGGCAATCTTGAAATCCTCTTGCACGCTAAAGTACCGAAATCCTGTCAACCACTGGAGGCCGCCGACGGGCGTCCAGAGATTCGCTTCTGCATTATGGATGCGAGATCCGTAAGCGACATCCATGCGATCGGCTGCGAAGAAGTCGAAAGAAGCGAGCCCGAGATCGCCGGGAATGCTGAGGTTGTTGCTCCCGTTCGCTTGAGCGTTGGCCGTCCAATCGTGAAGGCCAAAGTAAACCAGTTCGGCACTCCTCCCGGATTCCAAATGGCGCATCAAAGCGACGCGCGGCCCTGCACTAGTTCCAAAGTCCAGTTGATTCCCGGTGAGAACTGGGGCCAAACCGGCATTTTCATCGACCACCAGTGGCTGGACGAATCGCTGGGAACGGTGGAGAAACAACGCGTCCGCCGATGCCGTCCAACGAGGCCCACAGTTGGTACTGCTGCCCAACGAATCACAGGTCAACGTATCGCAATCGCCCTGTGCCAAAGCTTGAGCCGTCAGCAATTCACCCGACTGGCAGGCGATCCACAGCAACGAGACGATCATCAGGCAACGTGTCATGATGATGATAACCCTCACTCACAATAGATCGATGGCCAAGGCAACTTCTCATTTGGCTATCGGTCCTCTGCGAAGGGCGATCTTAGGTTTCGCCGAAATTCCCTTCCCTTGGATTGTTTCTACCCGAACAGCCGGAAACACCGGAACACCTTGAGATGGCTAGCAAATCCGAGAACGCTGTTTGCAAGGCAGAAGCATCCTAGGTTTCTTGGCGATATCGGATCATTCGCAATCCGAGGGCATCACCCGCAGGTACGATCGGCACAACATCATCCCTGCTGTCTCGAACCGCTCTTCTAGGACCAATAAGCATCCTAGAGTTCCTCGAAGAACTTGTCGGCTGCCTGTTGGTACTTGAATTTCTTGGTTCCTTGATTGCGGCCATCCGACATCTGCCATGTAATCAATTCCACCAGCTCGTCGCCATCGGTATCCATTAGGGCCAAGTCCATTGGCGCGATGAGGCTTTGATCGGTGAAAACTTTGTCGATCAGATAGTCGGGCTGAGCTGCTGTAGGTAGCGACATTTGACCGCTGAAGACGGCAATCTGGGATTCGCCACGTCTTCCCGAAGCCACAAAGATGTCATCGAGTCCATCTCCATCGAAATCCCCCGCCTTGAGCATCACGCCACCACGACCGAAACTGCTTGGCAGAATCAAGGTCGATAGGAGAACGCCCAGACCGTCATAAACTCTCACCGAAGCGTCGGCTCCCGCCCCTGAACCAATCAGGATTTCGTCTTTGCCATCTCCATCGATATCACCTGTTGCGACTCGTACCCCACCAATGTACCCAGCGTCGAATGGGATCTCTCTGGTTTCCGTTCGAGTCAAGCGGCCCTGGATACGTCGATAGACCGAGTACTTTCCAGCACCTCGCTCGGATGACACCAGTACTTCCAGCACCCCGTCTCCATCCAGATCCCCTGTGGCGACGTAGCTGCCGAACGATGTCGCTTCATCCGCCAAGTAGATCGGTGCATCAAAGAGACGTCCGGTGACACCGTTGAGTGTCACCAGGGCAGGTCGGGAATTGACAGTGCCGGCGACCAGGATTTCTTCGTAGCCATCATTGTTCATATCACGAACCGTCATCTGAAGATCCCCACCCATGCGAACATAGGTGGTCGGCTGATTCAGACGATTGATGACAATCAGTGCATCCAGAGGTGTCACTCGACCATCTTTGTCGACGTCATAGCTGAGTCGATAGAGACTTTGATCGGCGAGGTTCAGCGAATTGATGACCAGCAGAGCGTCCAGCGGGGTAAGAATTCCATCACCGGTCGTGTCTGCATCTCGCTTGACGAAATCCGGATCATCAAATGCCCTTGAATCAAACACCAGCGGTTGCAGAGGTCCTACCGTGAAGTTCGCGACCAAGTTGGAATAGTCGGTCTTGATCGAAGGAGCTATGACCTCAATGCCATACTCCTCAGTCCGCAACTTACCTCGAGGCGTCACAAGCTTAGAAATCTGATTGAATCGCTCCACCGACTCGAAGACGATCAGCCCCTTTCTGCTGTCGAATTCCCAGTACCCTTGCACTTGTCGACCATCAACCATCTTGGTGATTTTATTCAAAGGCCTCTTCAGCGTATTTCCGACCACCCTTAGATAGCCAGAATCCAGTAGCAGCTTGTCGTTGTCGGGCCCCCCCACAAACGTCACAGGTCCCTGATGATCGATCATGGTGACTGTATCGGTGCCAGCCTTGTTCACGATCTTTGTGGTGCCATCGTGGGTTCCTTCTACCCGTAGTTGATCGATTCCAGATCCCAACTGGATCTGCACCGATTCCATCTCTTCGTAGGAAATGCTTCCAGACATTCCGAAGCCGTTTACGGTTGCGGCATCAAGAATGGCCGAATTCCTTTCATCATCGCCGCTCTCATCCAGCGTGATTGTGTCAGAGTCCTCATCCCCAGACACAGTCAGCAGGTCGTCGATGCCATCCAACTTGCCCCCTGCAAGAGGAGCGATGGTGCCGATGACCACCGAATCGGAACCCCTACCAGTGCTGACGAAAGTCGGCCCAGAAACCGCTTGAATCCGAACCGTATCGGATCCGCTACCGGTACTCAATTGGGTACTGCCGGAGTGAGTGGAGCTGATTGAGAACTGGTCGTCGCCAGACCCCAAGAGGATGCTGAGTGTCTCAACCAAGCCATAGGCGATGGAACCAGCCATGCCGAGCCCCTGGAGCGTCGTGGCGTTCAGGGAACCGATGTTAGCCGTCGCGTCACCGCTATCGTCCGCCTTCAGCATGTCAGAACCCGCGCCTCCCACCACAGAAAGTTGGCTGGAGATACCGTCGAGGGTACCGTTTGATGCAAGAGCAAGACTGCCGACATGGATGCGATCGTCACCTTCTCCCGTGTTGAGGCTCATCTCCGCACCGATGGCTCCAATCCGCACCATGTCCTTTCCATCTGCTGTCTGAAGGTCGACGACACCACCAGTCGCAATCACCTCGACCGAATCGTCACCAGCTCCTGTATGGAGCGTCGTCCTGCCTGCATGGGTGCTTTCGATGGTAAAGAGGTTCGCACCCTCACCTAGCTCGATGCCGACCACCTCGAGCTCGGAGTAGGCGAAATCTACCGCCATGGCGAAACCGGTCAATCGGTCTTGCGTCAGCCTTGCCTCGTCCTCGAAAGGAAATGCCGATCGCACGTTCATTCTATCGATTTGGCTGGAACCCGTTCCGCCGATGATCTCCAACCGACTATTGAATGAATTGACCGTCGTTACCGCGCCGCCGATCGGGGTAAGGTAGACATCCACCGTGTCGCTCCCCGAGTCGCCAAAGATGGTTGTCTCACCCCCGATACCATGAATGTCGATGCGATCGTCGCCCGAATTGCCGTCGATCTCGGTGCGGCCGCCATGGGTTGCATCGACGCGCAACTGATCCCCGCCGCGTCCTAGTTCCAATCGGAACAAATCCATCGACTCAAAGGTGACTGCACCAAGCGATCCCATGCCCAGTCCAGTGAGGCTCGATCCCGAAAGAACCCCACTGCGACCTAATACGTCCCCTGATGCATCGACGAAAAGCTTGTCACTGGCACCATCGCTGCCCGAAACCACGAACGCCGCCTTGATTTCGGTCAATACGCCGCCAGCGAAGGAAACTGACGCGACCGTTACTTCATCATCACCAGCGCCCATATCGGCAGTTGTCAGCGCTGAGATCCCTCGAATAAACAGCTCATCATTGCCATCTTCTGTCTGCAGATCGAGCAAACCGGTCGTACCCAGGACGGTGACTTCGTCATCCCCATCGCCTGTCATCAGCATGGTCATTCCCGAATGAGTCCCGGTGACAGTGACCGAATCGAGGCCGCCATAGGTTGCGACGGCAAGCACGTCGATAGCGACGTACTGTGTTGTCGTCCTACCTGACACCACGACGCTGCTCGCATTGATGGTGACCACATCATCACTGTCTGGCGTCGTGATCAGAAGTTCATTCATGGTGCCGGAGCCGCCATCGACAAGCAGACTTCCAGCCACTACCGGATGGATAATCTTGATGTCGTCGTCCCCGCCTTCGCCTTGCAAGATTACATCACCAGGGAAGGAGGAGCCGCTCAAGGAGAGACGATCATCACCGCCTCCTGCTGCTATTGTCAGATTCTCAACTTGGACCGCCGTAAGAACCAATGTCTCCAAAAGGATGCTCTGTCCTTCAATGCTGATCGCATCAGATTCCGCAGTTCCATGGAGGATCATCGAATCATCCGGAGATCCGCCTGCATCGATATAGATACTCGCGGTGGCTTCTTTGACCATTCCGATTTCAATCGTGTCAGCATCTGTGCCAGTGCTGACATTCACCGTCGCTGGAAAATCTGCAATCGTCGGCGTGATGCGGACCTGGTCGCTCCCCCCGAATGTCTCCACCGTCAAGCTTTCGACACGGAGATAGGAGGTAATGCCCGAGTTCAGCGTCAGCGTGCCGCCTGAGACTTCAACAGAATCGCGTGCCGCCGTTCCCTGAACTATCAGGTTGTCAACGCCTTCCCCACCATCGATCAAACCACTCACCGTGCCACCCGCAAGGAGGCTGAATTGATCGGCTTCCGAACCGCCCACCAGTCGCTCGAAATCGACAAATACCAGAGAGCCAACAGTCCCGGAGTCTTCTCCCGTCACCCGCCAATCGTTCGCTCCATCACCGCCAACTAGCGTATCCGACCCGCTTGTGCCGATTAGTTGTTCGATGTCGTCGGACATCGTGCCGACCGCCGTCGCCTCCAATGCCCCAAGATTCACCGTAACGGCAACCGACCTAGCCGAGTAGTTTAGGGTATCGGTGCCGTCGCCACCGCTCAAAGTGCCGGTGATGCCAGCCCCGTCGTTAGAGAACAGGAAGGTATCGCGGTCAGCGCCGCCTGTCAGGTTCTCGACCGATGCAAAATCAATCGGAGTATCGTCACCGGATAGCTTCCCGCTGTTGGCGCCTGACAAGGTCCAGGTCGCATCTAGATCCGGTCCATAGAGGAGGTCGTTCCCCTCCCCGCCATCAAAGACCACTTTCACCAAGGTCGGCGATACATCGATGACAACAAACACGTCCTCACCATCGAAAGAATTGACAGTCAAGTCGACGACTCCCGTCAGGTCGATCACTTGTCCATTGACCCGCAGTTCAAGCCCATCGAGTTCAACAAAATCGATACCGTTGGTCAAATTGATGATCTGAACTGGGCTGACAACCTCACGTCCGACTCTCTCAATCGTCTCGTCAAAAAGCACTGTCATGCTGCCGACCGAGAATGTCGTGTTGACCGCGACACTCTTGGAAGTCTCCGCCACATTCAGTCGATCGATGTTCGATGTGCCATCGGACGCCGGACCACTGTCATGGATCCTGTTGAAGGCATTGGAGGCACCCTCGAATACCTGATATGTATCCGAACCGTCGCCGCCGTCTAGAATCACCGTTTGAGCGTCCGAATCGAGCACATTCAAACGGTCACTTCCGGCAAGACCAGCCAATCGCAGGGTTTCAATCCCGTCGTACAGATACACACGGCTTCCGACATCGATGCGGTTGAGATTCACCGACATGAGATCGTTGCCATCCGTACCTACGATCGTCAACTGATCACCAGTACCGCCCGCATCGTCGATACTGGCCGCCGTTACACCTTTGGCGTGGAGTACCAACTGATCAGAACCTCCACGGCCATCGATCAACAAAGCCCCTGTCCATGACAGCACTTCGATCAAGTTACCGCCACCACCGCCCTTCAAGGATGCAGCTTCAACCTGCGAGAAGAAGAGAACATTGTCACCACCCGCTTTCAATGAAGTGGTATCCAACGTCCAGTTGGAATTCCCATCGGTGCTCAAAGTGTCGGTGCCAAGCCCCCCTTCAAATCGGAATGCTCCCGTCACTTCTTGGTAGATCGGATTGGTCGGATCGAAGTTATTCGCTTCCCTGTATGCTCCCGAAGCAGGCGGCGAGAGCCGTGTCCCTTCGATGGCCACTGTGTCATCGCCACCAGCCGTCTCGATGCTGAAGTCAGCAAGACCGTATGCGGTCAGTCCTGGTGCCTTGATCGCGATTCTGTCGGATTGATCACCGGTGGTCAGTTCCAGCTTGGTAATATCGAAAAAGTTGAAACTAGCTGTCTGCTGGCCACCCAGAGTACCGCCGATGGTGTTGGCCTGCGCTCCCTGGATCAACTGAGACATGCTCTCTGCTGTAACCAGCGTCACAGGTGCTGATACGCTACGGAAGAAGGCATAGCCGGCACCATCGGTATCGATGGCGTCGGGGCCGATGCGGCCTTCCAATTGAGGTGCTCCCAGAACCGCAGTACCTCCACTGAGCGCGATCG
>Ga0315903_10000740_pt1 | contig 48815 bp, 61 predicted proteins | sample LakEriMetagenome_7_FD_203524 | JGI IMG/M metagenome (GOLD analysis project Ga0315903, IMG submission 203524) | Freshwater fungal communities from buoy surface, Lake Erie, Ohio, United States - Buoy 2 MA119 | ecosystem: Environmental > Aquatic > Freshwater > Lake | place: USA: Lake Erie, Ohio... | reverse complement strand
CCTCATCACTTGGTAGTTCGATGGGGGTTAGTGAGTTTACAATATCACATTCTTCTGATGTTATTAGATAATGATATTTGTCTGCCATTTGAATAGCCTTAAATACTTGTTCTTCTGTGTATAGTTTCATTTGTTTATTGTTGCTCATTTTTTTGATTTTCTGCGTTTAATTTTTCGTTCTTCTTTGTATTCTTTGATTCTTAAAATCTTGCTTTTTGCTTGGTTTTCTTTGGTTTCTTGGGCCCTCATAAAAACTAAAAGGGCCCCAAATATTTCACCATTTATTTTCATCCAAAACTGAACCCGAGATTTTTAATATACACCCTGTTGAAGTTTTTCCAATTCCTGTTGATGTAGAGTGATATTGCTGATGACCTCATAAAGAACCGTTATCAAGCCGCCATTTGTGATTTCTACAGAAACTCCCAAATTTGGGTGTTCGGGTAAATCAAACCAAAGGCTCGTCCACGTTGCATTATCGTTTTCAATCGCTTGAAGTTCGTATCCATCACCCTCGTAATATGGGGAACTGAAGTATTCATACTTTTCACTAATGGGACCGTACTTTGATTCCAAAACACCCACCATAGAATTGTACTTGGTTTTTGATGATTCCCACGTTTCCGTGCCTGAATAAATAATCAACAGTTTTCTGACCTTTTTAGAAGTGATAGTGTGATACACCGTAACGGTGACTTGTTCGTTTACAAGTTTTCCTTTCAAACTTGTGTAACTACCGTCAGTTTTGTTGACCACGAAGCCTTTCGAAACCAATGCATTGATGACCAAATTTTTGTGTTGGTTCAATTGGATTCCATAAAAAACCTGTGAACTGAGTTGAATTGGCATCCATATACAAACGATTGCAAGGAGCACTGATTTTTTGAGATACATTTTGAGTGTTTTCATATTTTGTTTTTGTGTTTTACGTGGTGGATGTAATCGGGCAACAATTTGCGGAATGAATAAGACTGAACGAATTCTTTGAACATCTGCTCAAAAAACTCATATTGCTTGATTTTGTGTGAGCGCAAAAGAGTGTTAAAACTGTCTCCTAAGTCTTGGGGGTATGTAAAGGCAAAAGACGTAGACTCTCTTTCGGTATTCGCGATGCGCTCGGATTGTTTGATACGGTCAATAATCATATTTCTATATCGGGGACGTTCTATAGCAATAAGCATCATTCCACGGGCAACATCAGAAAGTTTATATCCTGAATCTTTTAATTGACGGGCAAACATCGTTGCAATCGCAGGGTCTACACAAACTTGTGTTCCTTTTTTCTGAATCTTCACCTTTGGATTAAGGGATAATCCTACTTCATTTTCGGGATTCGTTTGGACATAGGATTCGATTGGAGCCTTTGTAATATCCGAAAATTCATCCTTGTTAATATTGGCTTCCACGGATAAAGCAATGTTCAAATTGTGATTTTTCGTTTCGAGTTGCTTGATTTCAGCCCTTAGCATAATGTTCTCTTCAACCAATTGACGATTGTAAATAAGCATTTCCCTAATAATCATAGGGGTTTCAGAATTTAGTGTTTCACTTTCCTTGTGGCTCAAGTCAAACAGCGGGGTTTTGCGAATGTGGTGTTCCATTTGATGTGTCATTTTTGTTTGTTATCTATTTGTTTTCTCTATGCAAGATTAGTGCGTCTATTTTATTTCTGCAATAATGTTGATAAAAAATCTTCGTTGATGTTTGTGAATGGACAAAAATGTTTGTGAATGGTTTTAATATGTTTAGAAAATAGCAAACAGGCTGAGATTTTAAGAAAATACGATTTGACAAAAATGGGCTTGGTAACATTATATGTAACGTCAAAAGTAATGAAATATAACAATATAGTCAAACAGTTAAGTAACATTATCGTAACGGTAAGTGGAACGATACGGGTAACGGTGCAAAATACTTTACAGATTAGCCAAATGTGAATAAAGAAGAATTGCTGTTTTGAAAAAGTTAGCGTAAAATTGCACTTATGGAAGATTCAACTTACGAAGAAATCTACAACATTGTAGAATTTGCGATTGACGATGCGATTATCACATACGACATCGATGAAAGGCCAATTATGGATAAGGTCAAATTACACGAAGTGATTACAGAAATAATTATGAAGCGCGAAAAGGCCCTGAGGAAACGCTTGAACAAGGAAATAAATGAAAGTGTAAAAAATATTTTGGAAAATAATTGACTTATTTCCTAAAATAATTATTTTTGCCCCTACAAGCATAACAACTATGAGTATAATTGAGCCATTTCCCGAAGGTTTTGACCAACAGGACCATTATGAAAAACTGTTTAATAGCGATGACAGTCAAGAGTTTTGCAATTGTGACATTAGCGAAGAATTACAGGATGAAGATGGGGTGTGTAGCGTTTGCGGATATAAATATGAATAAATACGAATAAATATGAATATGGATACAATAACATCACAGCCATTTTTGACTACGGTAAGCGCACTATTAGTCATTGGATTAATTAGGGTATTAAAACAATTAGCCTCAGAAAAAAGACATCGTTTAAAAGAACTTGAGTCTTTGGATGAAGACGAGGACGATGAATATGACCCCGAAACCGAATTGGGTATTGGTGCTTATCAGAAGCCAATTGCGTTCAGTCAAAACGAAATAGTTTTGAATCATTTGGCGAGCGGTTTAATGTGTGATAAAGAAATGGCCAAGAAACATAAAATCAAGAAGTTATCGGCTGTCATATCCACGCTGAAGAAAAAAGGTTATGTAATCGACTACGTGAAGGTTGGAAGCCGCAAGGGGTATGTATTCAAAAATTAAAAATGGCAATCACTAAATTGGCAAAACTGCTCATTCTGAAAGGGATGACGCAACAGGAATTATATAACCTTGTTCAACAAAAAACGGGAAAAGCGATACAATTGTACCGTATAAGTACAATGGTGAATGGTAAATTGACTGATTACAAAGTAAGCACAGCGCGAACTTTGGCAAAAGCCTTAGAAGTTTCAACCGATGAAATAATCGAAGACCACTTTGAAAATTAAAGACTTCTTTAAACGGGTAGTTAGTAAAGGTGAGCATCATATGATGGTGTGGGTGGTTGTATTTGCAAATCTTGATGAACCAATTTCCTTATCGAAGATTGGTCAAAAGGTGCGCATTTCTAAAACCCACGTTTTCAGGATTATTCAATGGGGAATCGATGTTTTGAAAGAATTGGAAGTGGAGTGTCAATACAGTAGTGACTCTAACGGAATCACGGTCAGTGTTGGAAAAGCCGCAGTGAAAACAAAAGAAATTTCAAAAGTCGCGCAAGAAACAAAATCAATGCCGACAGCAAAAAATACCGAAACTACCATTCAGATTATTCTGTACCTGAATGAAAAAGCAAACAAGAATTTTTCAGTTGAAGCAAAAGAGGCTAAAAGATGCATCAATGCGCGTATTTCAGAAGGATACTCACTGAATGATTTTAAAAAGGTGATAGATATAAAAGTCAGCAAATGGCTAAACACCCCACAGGAAGACTACCTCAGACCCATAACTTTATTCGGAACCAAATTCAATTCTTATTTAAATGAACGACCCCAAAACGAACAAATCACTAACCAAAGTAACATCGCAAGAACAATCGCTGTCGCTAACAAAGTCGCAAGCGAACTTAGCGGTATGGACTCGGAATAGTGTTGAAAAGGAAGTAGTGCTCGCGGCCTACGGAAAGCAAATTGGAAACTACACAACCACGGAGGACTTGACCAAATTGATTGGGATGGTAACGAAGTGGCGCATTATGTTGGGTCTGAGTAAGGAAATGAGTGAAGAGGAACTGAAAATAAACGTACAGTTCATCAAAACCAATTATCCAAAATTTACCCTAAAGGACATTGATATAGCAATCAATTGGTCCTTGCAAGGCAAACTTGGAGTAACTGTAGAACCGTATGGCGCGTTTTCGCCTCTGTACATCAGTCGTATCTTGAATGCCTATGGTGCTAAGTCCGAAGAAATGATTAACGAAGTGCTTCAACGGAAAAAGTTGGAGGCTCGATTACAAGCATCAGAAAAGACCGTTTTGACCTACGATGAAAGTGTCAAACAACGGAGGGAATACATCGTTTGGTTTATCAATAAAATCAAAAATGAAAACAAATACATTGGTGACTTTGACAACATTATGTGGGATTTCGTAACCAAATACAACCTGATAAAAGTCAATGAAAAATGGACTGAGCAAGCGAGTGAATTTGCAGATGGTGAAATTTTGCGCGAAAATATGGATGAAGGCTATGCCAAATTTTATGACAAATTGAATTTCAACGATAAGAAGGTCGAAATGAAAAAGCGTCGTGAAATGTATGGACGTTACTATCTCCTAAAGAAGTATTTTGACACCATTGAAAACCCTGCGAATTGGATTTCCCGATACGATGACAATATGTTAATAGCACCACCAAAAAACAAGTAAAATGGACGAATTTAGCACCCTTTGTTTGGGTATTCCAACAATAAACCAAGCGGAACTTTTGAATAAAGCCCTTGAGACCTACAAAGACACGTTCTACGGTAGGCACATTTTCATAGTAGATAACGGAAATCAAAAAATCAATAGGGTTTCTCAGGGAATGAAAATTATGCTCCAAAAGCAAAACATAGGAGTTGCTGCCTCTTGGAACCTGATTTGTAAAATGGCGTTTTCTCAGGGATACACCCACGTAGCAATAATGAATGATGATATCGTTTGTGAAAAATATGCTGACGACCTTGAAGACTTCATTGATATTACAGGAGCGGGAATATATACAGGGTATAAAAACTTCTCAGTGTTTATCATTTCATACGAAACATATAAGTACATTGGACCTTTTGATGAAGACTTTATAGGAGCCTATTTTGAAGACAGCGATTACTTGTACCGATGCAAATTGAAAGGGGTATTTATCGAGCAAACAGAGTTGCTTAATCCTGAAGTTTACAACCAATCAATGAGTATTCGTAAAGACCCACAACTGAATAAAAATTTTGAGGAAAACAAAGCCCGTTACCTAAAGAAATGGGGCGGTGTTCCAACTGAAGAAAAATATTTAACCCCCTACAACCAATAATATGAACAATCAAGAAAAAAGAATCCAACCGTCAATATTTGATTGGATGGTCAAATTGTTTGAGTTCCCTGCAACACTGATTATTTCAATGATGTGGGCCCTAAGATTTATTTATTTGGCCAAAAAAAGGCAATTCGACACGGAGGACTTCAGTATCTCACTGTTAAGGGTTTGGAAAGAGAATGTCGATTACGCAAGTTTTCACCTTTTTCTTTGGAAAATGCCCGTGACCATCATTTTTTATGTATCATTAATCCTATTTATGATTTTTTTATGAAATTCAGAGACCCCAAAATTTATGCTGTAGAAATACACAGTAAAGACCCTTTAAGAAAGGTCAGTAGCCCGTTTGAATATTTGTACGAATACTCAATTAAAGACGGATGGTACAATGGTTCAAAGCAACCTGAATTTGCAAAAAAAATGTCTTTGTCTGAGGCGAGTATGTTCATTTCCACATTCTCCAAAATGTATCCCGAATTTTTCCATATCACGTTGATTAAATCATACAATGTGCCCGTGGAATTAGGTAAAAACAACACTATCGTATTGGAATCAGCAATGAATTCGATGGAATAATCAATTTCAAAAAAATATTTTAGAAAATATAATTATGAGCGAAGAAAAAAAAGCCCCCGCACCTATTCAGATTTCACACACCTACAGTCTTGTCGAGTACAATGTGGTGAAAAAAGCCAAAATGTTACAAAAGGATGGTTTTATGGTAAAATGCCATAAATGCGGCCCTCAGTTGATTCCAAACAATCAATTGGGCACATTGGTCCCCCTTTACGAACATTGTTCTACACACTGCTCGAGAGCGTTAATTGGTGTTGAAAATGACAAGGTAGTCTACATTCAAACTTGTGAAGTACAGAATCAAAAGTTTGTGATTGATAACGCAAACATTTCAACTGAAAAGGAAAGCCCCTTGTTTGTAAGTCGATGAAGAGAATCTTAGCGTATATGGACTTTGACTGCCCTACGGGGTTCGGCAACGTGTCCAAAAACCTTTTTGAGAGACTCACGCCATTCTTCGAAAAGAATGATATTCAAGTGGACGTGTGCGCAACGAACTATGGCAATAAGGAAACTTTACACTACCACAAAAATGTGACTGTATATAATGCGAAATCATTTGCCAAAAATATGAGTGACAAATGGTATCGCGATGGGTTTTTAAAATTATTGCAAAGCAAACCTTACGACCTCGTATGGATGATGAATGATTTGCCCGTTATCGATGCATTTATGTCATTGATGCCCGTGATTAGGGAAAGTAAGGTCAAGTTGATGCATCCTGAGTTCAAACTATTGTTGTACACACCCATCGATAGCAATCCCGACCCATCTTGGTTTAAACACGCAAAAGATTTTGACCAAATAATCACTTACACCAAATATGGTTTTGATGAAATACAAAAAATCAAACGGTTGAAAAACCTTGAGGTTATCCCTCACGGATTTGACACTAAGAATTTTTTCGAACAATCAGGTCAGAAAGAAGAGTGCAGGAAACGCGTAGGGATACCTCAGGGTAAATTCGTCATCGGGACGGTGAACAAAAATCAGCCACGAAAAGATATGGCTAATGCTTTAATTGCGTTTGCTGAATTTAAAGACACTTTAACCAAGGGACATAATGTGTGTTTGTATCTGCACACATATTATGACGACCCAACAGGGGTGAATTTACGAACAGTAGGAGATAAATTGGGGCTTGTTTGGGAAAAGGATTATACAATGCCGATGCACAAAAAGTACACTGACGGGGCCTACACGCTTTCCGATATGAATGATGTTTACAATTCTTTCGATGTGTTTTTGACCACGTCTACGGCAGAAGGGTGGGGATTAACTTTAACTGAAGCCATTTGCTGTAAACTTCCAATCATATTTGGATATCACACGTCTCAAAAGGAAATAGCGGCACCTTTGAAGTCGGGAAAGTGTATTGAATTGACGAAGAGCGTTCAAATTCACGATGGTAACGCAATTCGTTACAAATTGAATCCTACCGAGATTGCTAAATGGATGAATTTATTCTACAAGCAATATCAAGCAGGGGAGAAGGAGAATTTTGATAAGTATGACGAAGTGATAAAAAAGTACAATTGGGATTCAATAGCAATTGAATGGTCAGTGATTATTGCTAAATTGCTTAAATGAATTGGGAAACCTACTTGACTACATTATTGGTGATATCGAACATCACTTGGCTTTTGTTATTTAGAGTCGTTCATAAAGTTGCTGAATCAAGACGTGACATTATCAATCAACTTTTGGAGGAAAAGAAAAGGGCGTAACATTCCGCTACGCCCACTCCTCAGCCGAGTTTGTTCAGACAAACTTGATACAAGTCGTTAATTAACGATTCTTGTAAACCAAGTAAGCGAGCAAAGCAATGGTAACGGTGTTGTGAACATTCACTCCACCCAACCAATTGGGGCTTTTGATGTCGAAAAATCCATTCATAGTTTTTTTGTCATAAATTTGACTCTACAAATATCAATTACAAATTCATTGAATATGTAAGGTGGTTAATTGTAGTAAAATAAAATCAATCAATTTGCTACAACTAAATCAAAATCAATCACTTACGCGTAATCAATAATGAATAATTGATATTAAAGGAAACTTAAAACCACTTTAATACATTCAATTTACATCATTATGAGAAAAGGTCGTAAGTCTTTATCGCAAACACCCGCACCAAAAAAGGAACAAATAAGGGGTAGTAAAACCAATCCCGCAGGAAGTGCTTCGAGTAAATCGAGTGCTAAATCTATTCAGTTTAGCGATGCGACTGAAAAAACCATCCGCGCGAAAGTGGCAGCACACAACCTGAAATACCCAAGCAAGAAAATTACGGTGGCTACAGCCAATGCCGTTGTCCGTAGAGGGATGGGAGCATATTCGGTAAGCCACAGGCCCACAATAAGCGGTGGGGCCCCAAATTCGCGCACAGCGTGGGGAATTGCAAGGCTAAATAAGTTTATGGAAAAGAAAGTCGGAAAGCCCGTAAAGGCCGCTTATGTTCAAGATGATGACTTACTTTGAGATAGATATGGCTATATGTTTGAATTATAAGAAAAATACACCAAATTTGTACTAATATGTCATTCAAAGACAGTTTAAATAAACATTACGCTCACACTCAAAATTCGGTGAAAAAATACGAAGTGGGTGGTAAGGTAGTTACCAAAAAAGGGGCTACCAATGATGCGAAGAAAGGAGGTTATTTCGATGGTAGGCCGCACTCACAAGGTGGTATCAAGGCCGTGAACATCGACAATGACCAACCTATAGAAGTAGAAGGTGGCGAAGTCGTTATTACAAAACGCGCAGTAGCCGACGATACAAAAAAAGAATTCCAAGGCAAGATGATGACTAACAAGGAAATCTTGTCAAAAATAAATGAATCAGGTGGAGGGGTATCTTTTGCAAATGGAGGCGAAGTCAAATTGGAGGAAGATGAATATTATATTTCTGATGATGATTTGAATTTTGATATTGATGAAAAGGAATTTGCAGATGTTGGAACTATTCCTGAAGATGGATTTGATTTCACTCTTGATGAATTACAAACGAGGGTTTTAAAACTAATTGACAATGTAACTGTAAGTGATGGTATTGTTCCTTACGCAGCCTTAGAATCTGTTTTTGGCGACCAACTGAGAACGGAAAGGACTTTACAACGTTTACTTGCGGATGGTTTAATTGAAAATTATGCAGGTAGGATAGGCGAGTATGTAATTACTTCTATGGGCAAAGATTATTTGGCTGCACAATCTACACAGACAGATTCAACCAAGGTCATTCTTCCTGAAAACCAACAGCGTATTTTAGAAATAATGATTAATGAGGGAAAGTCAGAAATTCCTTATATTCAACTTAGAGATAAGTATATACAAAAATTTCCAAAAAGCAGAGGGGGAGATGATGTTTTGGAAGCCGTGCGTGAAATGCTCAGTTCTAATTTGATTATTGATTCTGCAAAAGGCTATACAATTGGTCCTTTAGGTTTTGATAAAATTGATGAAGTACGTCAGTCAAATCGGAATCAAAATTTGCAAACATCAAATCAAGGTAATCAGTCTCGAGAAATTGAATCAATTCGAGTTAAAATCAAAGATATTCAAGACCCGAATGGAACTAAAAACGGTATTGTAAACAAATACCGAGGCCCCTATCAGAAAATTTTTGAAAATATAGCAGTATATGAGAATTATGAAGAATATTTTCAAGATTTTGGTAAGGATACAAAGGGTAGAGATTTGAATGAATTTTATATTAAAATTATAAATCCAAAATTCAAAATTGACTCTGAGTCAGCAATTAAAGAAATAAATAGATTAAATCGAGTATCGGTTACAGAGGTGATTTACAAAAATTCACCGAGCACTGAAGGAGTTCAAGTAAATCCTTTGTTCGAAGAATTTCCATATTTTGCTCCTGACGCTGTCAAAGAGTACAATCCTCAGGTTCTTACAGTAGAACCAAGGTCTATTGAGATTGCAAGTTCAGCGGCAGGTTTAAAAAACATAATATCTGAAAAGAAAAAAATAATAGAGATTACTTCTCAATTATTACAAGATGTACCTGTTGAAAACGTCTTGGAAAGAGTCGAAATGTCGCTCCTATTAGATGCCGAGCAACAAGAGTTGAATTTATTGGCAAATCCAAACTTAAAATATTTAAACATACTTGGTACGGGACGCGCATTTGATAAAAATACCTTGGATACACTCATAGAGAATGCTCAGATAGAACAAAATAATCTTGAAGGACGAAGAAGTATTGCGAATGAAAAAAATATCTTAGGCAAGTTTAAAAGTTTTCTTGACTACTGTGGTGTCAATAGTGATTCTTATATTGCTAATTGGTTAAGTAATTTTTTTGGTAATTGGATTTTTTATGCTGAATATTCGAATTATGATTATGCACTGTTGAGTGATATAAATAACTTACCTGCAGCAATAAGTCGGGTAGGTAAAGTTACAGAAGTTCAAGGAAAAAGTGGTTTAGAGTATATGTATGCTCCTGAAATTGTATTTCAAGGATTGTCTAAGATTTATGATAGAGTGGGATTTGAGGTTTTCCCAATTTCGTATTACGCAGTAAACTATGATTATGCGGATTGGTTTGCAACCACGAAAGGACAAAGATTAGGTACGCAAGGGGTTATACTTCCGTGTATTTTGAATATTCGCAGGCCATTAGATTTAAGTTTTTTTGGAATCCAAAAAATAAGCCCTACAAAATTTTTTGATGCTGTTTATCTTCAAACAGGATTGTCACCTGAGGACCTGAAGGTGAATCCTGCATTTTTATCAGACAGTACGCCTGACCTTGAGGTTTGGGTTTATATTAGAAGTAATGTTGAAATGTTAAAAATACTAAAGGAGTCAAAAATCTGTGATGGTATCCATATGTATGAAAATAATCCCGCAGTTGATGTATCCGATAAGGCTTATCAAACCGAAGTTTGGATTACTTTTTATCCTGAGCAGACCAAAGTTCTTCCGTTATATAAATTTACGGATTTTCTTCAAAACGGGAAAGAAATGGACAGAGGATGGTTTACTAAATCACAATTTTTAAAAAGTGGAGGTACAATATGAACATTGTTCAAGTAATGAAATTTGGGGGAGTTGATTTAAAATATTATAAAAATGCGGCTGCACTTAATGGTAAAACGCTAAATAATGTTCAAATAGATGATGAGTGGGAGAATGCACAATATTATGCTTTAGAGGATTTCTATGCACTGCCGCCCGAACAAAAAATACCAATATTGATACAAATATCAAGAGTTTCGGGCAGTAAGATGTTTTTGGTTGGATTTTTTCAACACGAATTTCTTACAGCAAAAAATTATTCGCGTGACGAAAATGTAAATTTAGAAATGATAATGAATCCTGTTGTCATTCCAAATTCGTATGGCTTTTACTACGAAGAAGAGGCGTATGATTTCTTTATGGACCTAAATGAGCGTTTTAATCAGCAGCAAACAGGCAATCCACCACCACAACCACCTGAAGAACAAAAAATTTTATTAGGCAGATTTGATATAAATTCTGATAACATATTATACGTGTTTAGTTCTTCCATACAACCCGATGCGAGCGGTAACTTTATAGGAGAATATGTCACAACTTTAACGGATACAAATACGGCTTCGACAAGTCCAAAATCTAAAGAGATAACTACGACTATTAATGGGGAAGAATATGATTTGTTGTTATTGTTTGACCAAGATTTTTCTGATAAAACATCTTTGCCAATTCCTTCTACCTTTCCACAAGGAGGTGGTGGTCCGAAATCGCAAACTTGGTTTATTATTCCACTGAAAAACGATGGTACGGGTCACGGTACCCCACCACCACAAATGCCTTCACAGGGCTCTCAAGGGTCACAGGGCTCTCAAGGGTCACAGGGCTCTCAAGGGTCACAGGGCTCTCAAGGTTCGGGTGGTTCAGGTGGTTCGGGTGGTTCAGGTGGCTCAGGCGGTTCAGGTGGCTCAGGTGGGTCAGGTGGTTCAGGCGGTTCAGGTGGCTCAGGCGGCTCAGGAGGCTCAGGAGGCTCAGGAGGCTCAGGTGGCTCAGGCGGCTCAGGCGGCTCAGGCGGCTCAGGCGGCTCAGGCGGCTCAGGTGGCTCAGGTGGCTCAGGTGGCTCAAGTGGCTCAAGTGGTTCGCGAGGTGCAAGTACATCGGGTTCAGCAGGACGTGCAGGAACCTTAAATGGTGGTGGTGATGGTGGTGCTGTTTATGGTAGTACACAAACTTCAGACATACCTCTAATAGAAATGATTGCGGACAATCTGAATAAAACGACAAACCAAGTACGTGGTCAATTAAGAACTGCGGGCTCTGCGATGATGTTCCTTGCATCAAATCCACAATCGGTTGAACCCATTAAACAAAATTTAGGTTTATCGAATTCAAATATCTCGATGAATGAATTGGCAAAAAAAATAATTGAAAAAATAAGAGAATAAATTATATGGCACAAAGAGGCACATTAGAATATTATCAGGACATTGTAAATGATACAACCAATCCTGAGTTAGTTAGAAATCAGGCACAAAAGCAAATTGACCGTTTGGCTTCAATTGGCTCTGCACAGGTTCAAACTGCGGCAACTACGGGCAATTTAGACCCTCAAATTCAAGCGGTCCTTAATGCGATGCAAGCGGCAGTAAATGCTTATGGGGGTAAATCAGCAAATCCACAGCAAATCAAACAAATTGTAGATGACGAAATTGCTAAAGCAAAAATCGATTTTTCTCAATTAAGCGATGGATTAAAGGCGATGCTTCAGTCTCAGACGAAAGTCGAATTGACTTTGCGTCAGATGGCTGCTGTGTCTACAAAAGTTGTAAGCAATGCCTTTATTAAGCGTCCACTTGTTCAAGATTTGTTATCCGACGTACAAGCGCGAAATAACGCTTATTTGTATGGAGGTGCGGGAACAGGAAAAACATATACTGCGGGTGAAATAGCAGATTTGTTGGATTGGGAATTAATTACTTTGAACTGTAACCAATTTACTTCTCCGATTGATATTATAGGAGGTCAAACCATCGATGGATATCAAGAAGGTAAAGTCTCTATGGCTTGGGCAAATGAAATCATTTCTCCTAATGGTGATAAAAGAAAAGTTTCAGGAGTTGTCTTATTGTTGGATGAGTTACCTAAACTTGACCCAAACACTGCAGGTTTGTTAAACGAAGCCTTGGCAAAAGTCAAAGATTTCAAATTTGATAAGGTTACAGGAGCAACAAAGCCACCAACAATTCTAAATGGTAGAAATGAAAAATTGGTTTTGGGTAACTTAATGGTTATTGCAACGGGTAACGTACCCTTGAATACTGTTGACCCTGATTACGAAGCGAACTTTAAACAGGATTTGTCTTTGCAAGACCGTTTTGTGGGAAGCACTTACAAAATTTTCGTGGATTATGAATACGAATTCAATTCTATTATGGAAGGATTTGCATTCATTTGGATTTACGGTACCAAATTACGTGAAAAAATTATTTCACTGAATGCTACAGGGCAAGCGTTTGTTTCCATTCGTCTTATGATGAACCTGAAAGAAACTTACAAGGTTTATAGAGAGGTAGTCGATAAGAATAAGCAAAATGTTGGAAACCAAGCCTTTGATTTAATTACAGACCCTAAAACAGTCGTAGAGTCACTTGTTACTTTTTTGGATTTGTTCAAACCTGCAATCAAACAGGCAATTCAAGACGACCCAAATACCAATCTTGACAACTTCAAAATGGTCTTGGACGCAAAAAATAAAATGCCATATAATGCTAAAGCACCTGATTTTAACACTCAAGATGAAATTAACGAGGCAAATCGTATGATTACTGCATACGAGGCAAGCAAAAATTCATAATCTCTATGGCTTTATTTGGTAATTGGTCGGGATATCCTATTGTTGGTTGGTCATTTGATGACCAAGAGAAGTTAATTGAAGCCATTAAAAAATTTAAGGATGATGGTCGTAGCACACCGACGGCTGCGGACTACGGTCAAAAAGAATATGATGAAGAAATTAGACGTTATAAACGGTTTTTTTATGATACAACCTTCAAAAAAGTTCTTTTTGATTTTGGTTTAAAATTCCAATTGGGAGGTTCAAAAGATAAATCGCGTATTATAACCACCGATAAACCTCAGGGTATTTTTGATTTTTCTTTGGCCTCAAAAGGCTTGTATAGGGTACCTGAATATTACTCAGAAAAGTTAGCAAAAGAAAAACCAAATAGGTTTGCTGAGTATGGTACACTCAGTGGTGTTGTGCCACCAAATTTTGTTCAACAAAGAAGCATTCTTGGTATTCGTCAATTTTACTTTATTGACGAAGACAAAATTGAGTACGTTTGTCAACAATATCAAAAAGGCACTGTTGCAATTAAGGACAATGTAAAAGGCGCAAAATTGCAATTTGCAACCACTACAAAAAAAGTTTATTTGAAGTTTAAAAGGGTAGGTGGTAAAGTCAATTATGTTGAAATTTATTCTTTATTTTATTATACAAGTGTTTATGGAGCAGAGGGTTATGCGTTGAGACATTTACCTGCTATTATGGTTTGTCAATATTTTGAGAGTCTTGGAATTAAGTGTCGTTTTTATCCGACACGATTTGTTGTTTTTAGTTCAGACCATACCATAAGGGAAAAAGATTTGCTGACTGATGCAACTTTGCCTATGTATAATATTCGAAATTTTCTGACCGAGCCATATGATTATTTAACGGTACAACCATTTTTGGCAAAAGAATACGGTGAGGAGTTTGACCCCGCAATTGCTTTAGCAATTTCACAGGAAAGTTCAGGCACAATTTACACCAATGTTATTCAAGAAGCGCAAAAACAAGATTTGGTAGCCGATAACTATCCAACAGGAGGTAATCCTGATTGGCAAGAAATTGATTACAGGGTTGGATTTGAGCGTTATAAAAATAAATATCAAGAATATGTCAAGGCAGGTATTTTTAAGGGTAAGGAAGTGAGACCCGAGGCACAAATACTGTTTCACTCAATGTCAATCAAATATTATCAGGATGTAATTCGTGATACAGCGCGAGATATTTGGGGGTCGCTTCAAATAGATGAAATTATTACCCTTTCTCCATATTACGGTAAATTTATTGAATGGTGGATGAATTTTTGTGCAATGAAATTGCGGGATTATGTTCTATTGTTGAATACAAAAGAACCACGAAAAGAAATGGAATATATTGCAAAAGAAATGAAAAACTTTTTGAGTGAATATGTTTATTATGTAAATAATAAAAATGTCACTTTTGGGGATACAGAATTTCGTGATAGGGTAATTTTTCGGTATATGGGGTCTATTTGCAATCAAGAATATTTAACATTAAACGATAATGTAAATAATGGTATTTTGGAAATTAATCCTGATATAAAAGGATATATAAGTAATTTAATAAACGACGTTGCTATTTATGCTGAAAATGAACCATTTCCTACGCCTGCAGAACAGATTGAAAAAATGGATTTATTAGCAGAAAATTTATATAATGAATTGGAAAGGGTAAACATATGAAAATAAGTCAAAGCGCGTTCAAAACGCTACAGGAAATACTAAAAAATTTACAAATTGCAAGCACCAATGGTGCCAAAGTTCAGAACCTTTTGGTTCTACAAAATCCAATTATTCCCGATACTTTTTTCATCAAGTATGACATTGAATATATGTCAGCGGGTGAAAGAAAATTCGAGCCAAGGCTTACTCAAGTTGACGATGCGGGTCAGCCGATGGATATTAATGACCAATTTGATAACGTGTATCAGAGATACGCGTTTTTAGGGGATTGTATCCCTGTTAACGTCTCTGATTTAAAAATAAGATAATGGCTACAAGGGATAAATATTACTTTCAACAAATAAGTCCAAATTGGGGAGCCATCGAATATAAAGATGTTCCATCCTACAGCAAAACAAGTGTAGGGACTACGGGAGATGCGTATATAATAAGACAATTTCTCAAACAGTTTTTTCCATTTATAAAAACATCTGTTAATAAATCAAGCCGCTCTGTCAGAGTTAAACTTCAAGAATTTCAGATAAATTTTATTTGGGAAGAAAATGGTACTCGGAAAAATTTTTTACTTGATGCCAAGCAATTGGACAATATTTTACAGCCCCTATTTGAAGGTCAAGGGTTTGACGGGATGACAGATTCGTCTTATACAAAGCCTTTGCCGAAAATGTATAATGATGAGGGTTTTGAAGTGAGTTATGGGTACATATATTTATTTGTTGACCCTGAGAATCTTAAAAATACTTACGAAGTAGGACTTGACGATTATACTATAACAAAAAAAGGAGTTCGGTCATATCGCTCTAAAGTGGCAAATGATGGTTCTCAATTGAGGTTTGAGATGCCTGAAAATACCTTTAATTTCATCAAAGGTTTTGCAGGTGCAAATAGTAATGCATCATCACAGACGACCAATCAAAGTGATTTAGTGACTTTGGAAAGAGGTGAAGAAAATCAAAATATGACGGATAACGGAGAATCTTTAACGACTTTGGAACAAGAAATAATTGATTTTTTGGCAGACAAGAATTTGGGTGTGGAGTTGATTAGAATCCGTAATTTTTTCTTAGAGACTACAAATTATGTCGACAGTGATGTTAATCGTGCGATAAGTGATTTGCTTCAAAAAGAATTAATCAATAATAACCAAAGTAGTAATAGTGGATTATTATATATTCTTACTCCAAAAGGTAAATCATATATTACACCAAAACAACCCTCTTTAGATAATCAAAATGACCCTGACCAAATCGTATTTGATAGCAAAAATAAAAGTACATTGACAACAGGCGATATTGCTGCGATTGAGTTTATTACACAAAATTATACCATTTTAAAAGATATGGAGAAAGAGTCTCCTGAATTATACAATGGTATTTCTGAGGGGTTAAGATTGATAATGAGCCTAACCAAAGACGGCACGGGTCAACTCGAGCCTTTCAAACCTTTGGAAAATCAACAGCAATTGGTGGACCAAGAGAAAGAATATGATTTTGACCTTTCAGAAGTGGACTTAGAGGAAATTGATTTGACAGGACTTGAAGATGATTTGGAACTCAATGATGACGAATTAGGCGATGTTGATTTGACCGAATTCGATGAATTATCTGATTTTGTTGAGTCTGAATTAATGCCGAGTCCTTCACAAAATGACCGTCTTTATGCAATCTTGAAAACTGTGGAATTGATGCAGTTGACAGATAAATTAATTATTTCAACCAAGAAAATATTGGAATCAGTAAATTTCAATAATCAACAAAAGTACACTTTGCAAGAAATAGATGTTTTGGAAGACAACGGTTTTATGGAAAGGTCATCGATTGGTATAACTCTTTCAACCAAGGGGCAAGACTTCATAAATGAATATGAATTAAAAAACAAACAAGTTCCCTCATCAATAATTTTAACTTTACCTGTTGATATTGAAAACTTGGATGCTCTTCAAAAGAATATTTTGATGATTTTGGATAAACCGCCTGCTCAAGGCAAAGGCACATTATATAATGAAATGGACCAATCTGAAATATGGGCAGAAGTCGACGAGACAATTGCAAATGAATATCTCAGAAATGATGTTAAATATGCATTGGATGTTTTGATTGGATTGAAATTGGTGACAGAATTAAATCACGTACCCGTAGAATATAGGTTGACCGATGATAAAAGAACAAGTGAAATTATAGCAAACATAAAAAATGAATTATCCCCGTTGACTCCAACAGTGGAAAAAATACTGCGAATTTTATACCGCTTCACGGGTAAATTATCCGCTGATAATATCAAAGATGATTTATCAAATATGAACATTATTCTTCCCCACAAAGCAATATTTAGTCGTTTAATTGCCTTGCGAGATAGGGGATTAGTTCGAGAAATTAATACATCTTATGGAGGTATTGTGTGGCAAATTACACCGTTAGGTAACGAATATGTTGACAAACTACCAAAAGAAAAAACAGGCCGACAAATCAGAGAAGAAGAAAAACAAGCGAAAATTGAAAAAGACTTCGGTTCGCTTGACTATGATTTTTACTTGGTTTTAAAAATTTTAAATGACACTATGGGGATGTTAACTGCAGGAACCGTAACAACAATTCTTCAACAGCAATTTAATAAAAAACCAAAGTGGGATGAATTTGCTGTTCTCTCCAAACTTCGTGGATTATTGTCGATGGGATTGGCTTTAGAAGATATTCAAAATTCAACTGAATATTTTGAAATCAGTGATTATGGAGAAGACGTTTTTAAATATTTGAGCGAACAGGAAAGCAAAGGATTATATCCAAAATCAAAACCAACAGAACAGACTGTTGCTGTGCGTCCATCACCGACGGAAAGTGCAACCCTTAATTCTGTTGGGACCATTAAAAAAGGTAACGATGGAAACAATTGGGAAGTCAAAGAGAGTTCCAAAGGTGTAAAGCGTTGGGTAAAAATTAAATAAATAACAAAAAAATACGAATATGAATAATCAAGCAAAAATTAAACTTGAGAAAATAAAGAAACTGAAACTCCCTGAAAAAGTTAGGGCTACAGCGGACAAAATCGAACAAGGTTTGTCAAGTGCAGACGCGGCTACTCAAAAGAAGGCTGAAGATGCATTGAATAAACTTTATACGCAAATTAAAGCAGTCGCGGCCAAACAGCGTGAAGAAAAAACGGAAAAAGAAGTCAATGAAAAGACGATTGTTCCGCAGAATTCAGACATCGCGGCTCCTGAAGCCAAAAAAGAGTTGACAAAAAAAACGACTGTTGCAGATGACGTAATAGACAAGGCATTAAAAAACGACCCTGAACTTGCGGGATTTGGACGCTCTGATAAGCGTAGAGACGCAGGTAGAAAGGCTCTTCCCGCAGGAAGGCGTGTTGCACGAAAAGGATGGTCCAATCAGTTTGGTAAGTCGGACGGTGGTCGCGTTTATTATGAAAACCGTGAAAATCGTAAAGACCGTAAAAGCCCTTCATACAAGTCAGGATACCCATACTTGGCAAAAGGGGGTAAAATTCACCCTATGGATGACGAAGACGGAACTTTTTATGTAAACCTTTACAAAACCAAAGGAGACCAAATGATGTCAGTTGATGAGCGCGAATACAGTTCTAAAGCATCCGCTATGACCTACGCGATGATGAAGCGCGACTTTATGAAAGAGGGTGAAAGCATATTCGTGATGAATGATGACGGTGATGTGTTATACACATCTATAGGCACAAAAAAGATGGCTATGGGTGGTAAATTCCCTTATCAAAACGCTCAAGTTGGTGACAGTGCTCGAGTTATTCTTGACAACAAAATGGGAACCATTATGGTCACATATGGTCGTCGTTTCCATTTAAAGTTTCCTGATGGTACGGAAAAGACTTATTCGGCTGAAGAATTGGAATTTTATCCTGATGATAATGTGATGGCCAAAGGTGGTGAATTGAAAAAAGGCGATAAAATTGTCGTGCTTGGTACGGAATTTGAATTTGTACGATATGAAATGGATTCAAGCCAAGGATATGACGAAGAACGTGTAATATTGAAAAATGAAAATGGTATTCGCTCTTATCCTAAAGATATGGTCGAAGCATATTCCCAATACGAAATGGCCAAAGGCGGCTATATGGCGAAAGGTGGTTCCGTATTAAAACCAATAAAAATTTTAATAAAAAACCTTGACGGCAAAATTGTGTATACAACTACAAGTAGTAACAAAGCCGCAGATTACTTAGTCCTTCACGATAGAGATAATTTGACTGTAGAAACTGAAGATGGCGAAGTAATATTCGCAAATGGTCAATATATGGCCGATGGTGGATATATTCCGTATGATGGGGCAATGAATTCGTTTAGAGATTTTCAAGTTTATGTAAAACAACGAATTTCAGAATATCCTGAATTGAAGGAAGAAATTTTGGAGTTTTATTATCTTGCACAAAGTGAAATTGAAGAAGGGGGCTCTACGTATAGTGAAATAAGTAGAGGTTTTGAGGATATTGAAGACATAATTCGAGAACAAAAAATGGCCAAAGGTGGCTATATGGCTGAGGGAGAAAACTATGAGTATGTAAATACGTTCAAGCGTTTTGATAGCAATGTGCCCGTTCCTGATGAGGATTTTAAAAAATTGGTGGATGCTTATCACAAACAACTTTCGGGTGATAAACTTGCCGTTTCCAAGTATAAGGTTTTGAAACTTCAAATGGGCAACTATTTGGGTCATAAAACAGTTGAAGAAATGGAAGCGTACATTGAAAAAACCCACAATGCTCACAAAATGGCCAAAGGTGGCTATGTTGATATCGAAGCAAAATTAATCAAAGAATTGCAAAAATTACAACGCGATTTAAATAGCAACAGATTAAATACCTATAGAGAAGGAGATAATTCTGATGCCGAAAAGGCTCGACAGAGAGAGCGCGAATCTAAACTTGTTAGGTTCAATGAAATTTTAGAATTGCTTCGTGAAAACGACGCGAAGAAAATGGCCAAAGGTGGTACAATTAACAAACTCAAAGCCGATTCATACGCTTACGGTTTTATGGAAGATTTTGATAAAACGAGAAGGATTGTCAAGATGAATTTTGGGGATGATACAAGAAAAGAATTTGAAAAAATAGTAAAGTCTAAGTTCTCTAAACACAAAGTATTTGAAGATGGTGGCTATATGGCTGATGGTGGGGCAATCAAGGGGTCAAATCCATCAACGGGTGAAAAATTTGGGGTGGTAATAGGCTCATTAAAAAAAGAAGATGGACTTACAACTTTGACAATTCGGAGTAGTTATTCAGCAAGAATCAAATCGTATGAATTAACTTTTGATGAAAAAGGATTTTTAAGGTCGATTGGGGATTTTGGTCATACTATTGATGGAACTTACCCTGATATGAAGGGTGGTCATTTAAGTGTAAAAAATGTCGATGCTGACAACAAAAAAGAAAGTATAGACGCACTTGCCAAAATAACAAGCCCATCTTTTGCCAAAAAAGTTTATGATTATGTACAAGAAGAAAAAATGGCAAAAGGTGGACCAACGGGCGATTACACCAATAGAAGGGACTTGAAATTAATCGTTATTAAAAACCCCAATAAGAGCGGGTCAAAGGATTATTTAACAATTGATAAAAAGGATTTCCTTGACGGGTTGCACAAATTTGAAGGTGGTGGTAGTTTGTCGAAAGGCTACACCTACATCAAAAGAGCCGATGTTAATCAAGTTGCCTATTACGATAAGAATGGCAAGACACAAATTGAGTTCAAACCTAAGAATGGATTTTGGGTGAGCAAAAAAGCACTTGTGGATGCGGGGATGAACGAAAGTAAAGCCGAACCTAAAAAGACAAGTTTAAATTTTGGCACTACATCAATGCGTAAAACATCAAGTGGTTGGATTGCCAAAAACAAGGTTTCTAATTATAAGGGTTACGATTGGGAAATCACTACGATGAAGAGTATGCGTGGCGATTTGGTTAGTACCGCAGTCGGTGGGAAAAATGAAAAAAGTGGTAGTGGGTACACGATGTTTACCTATGTTATGTACCAAGACCCGAATGTTCGTTTGATAACATCAAAGCCATCAAGAATTACCGAAAAGGTTACTTTGGAACAACAAGAGAAAGCATTAAAAGAGTTTGAAACCAAGGTTACGGATAAATGGTATGCCGATGGTGGTAAAATTGGCTTTGAAGCCCTTTCCAAAAAAGTAGCGTCGCGATACGCAGGTAAAAAAGTTCAGCCCAAATATCAAGGCGAATATGGAAAGACTTACGATAAGGCTGAAGCAAAGGAAGTTGGCGACAAAGTAGCGGCAAAAGTTTATCGTATGCAGCAAGGTAAAATGGCTATGGGTGGTAAAATTGAACTTCCTTACGAATTAGACAAATATTTTACCAAGCCTGCAGGGACAATTGAAGTGGAAATGAGTAAGTTAATTCCTATTCGTGCACGAAAGGAAGGTATTGAAAATGCAGAAGTGTATATGAAGAAGGCTTACGATGGTAAAATGTCCAAGCGTAAACCTATTGAAATTTACAAAACGCGCAATAAAAAATATCGCGTGAACGATGGTAACAGTACCTATGCTGTGGCTAAAAAGAATGGTTGGGAAACTATTTATGCAACTGTAGTTTCCAATCCTAATGTCTCAAAACGTGCCGAAAAAAGTACATTTGCAATAGCAAAAGAAATCAGAAAAGAAGGCGAAAAATGGAGTGATGCTGTAAAAAGAGTAAAGGAAAACAGAAAATGAAACTATTAAAATTAACCAAACAGGAAGTTGCAAAACTTCAAAAGCAATACAAATTTGGGTCTGATTTATCCAAGCAAGACGTAGTAGTCAAAATATTTAACCCTTATGGTAGGGGAAGATGGTATTTGGTAAATCAAGACCCTAAGGACCCTGATTACATTTGGGCGATTGTAGATTTAGGGATGGGACCTGAAGTTGGCTCAGTGAGTTTGAGCGAACTGCAGAACCTGCGAATGCCTGTATATGGGTATAAATTCCCGTTGGAAAAAGACAGATTTACACAACGAAATGCTGTCGAAGTTTTTGAAGGATTGCAGCGCGGCAATTATTTTGCAGATGGTGGAGAAATCAAAGTAGAAGTTGCTCAAAAAGACATTTACAACAAAAATCATTACAAAGGTATATTCCAAGATTCCGACAAAGACGGTGTTCCTGACATTGATGATGCACAACCGAAAAATCCAAAATTACAGGGAGAGGTTGAAGAGTTGAAGTTCTCTCAAGTGTTTGATAGGCTAATAAAAACGAAAAGGTCTTTGGACAAAATTATGAGGGCGGCTATCTCAAAACTCAAGGTGATTTCCCCTGTAGGAAGTACGATTTATGCTCGAACCAAAACGCCTTATTCCATAATCAACAAATTGATTAATAAAAAGTCTACGAGCCTTGAAAGAAGCAAATTGGGTGATGTTGAAGGTTTGACGGATTTAATTGGAACCACAGTAGTTGTCAAAAATTTGAGTGGTATCGAACAGGTATCAAAAGAATTAGACAAAGGCGCATTGGGTGAAATATTGGAAAAAAAAGATTATTACGAAAACCCAAAAGCGGGTTATCGTGCAATTCACTACATCACCATTTTTGAGGGTGTTGCTATTGAAGTGCAATTGAAAACTTATCGTCAAAAAGAAATCAATGAGGCCTCTCACCAAGCGTACAAATACGAAAATCTTGAAGCGGACCGTTTGTTGTATTTGACCAATTTGGCGAATGAGGCTGATATGGGAGACCGAAAAGCCCAAATAGAAATTGACAAAATTTTCCTCGATAAAAAAGCCTTAAAGGAATCTTTGTACAAAGACAAAGTCAGAGGAAATAAATTACCTTCGTAATAAAATTTACACATATGAAAAATATAACCACTATCCTACAGGAGAAAAATGTGAAAGTCGACACTTTGCCCGACAACATTCAAAGTGCAATTGAAAATTCAATGAACCTTTTCGAAGACATTCAAACTTTAGAAGACACGTTGACTGAAGAGTCTACAGATGAAGAAAAAGCAGAATTCAACGAATTAAAGGAAACCCACGAAGATTTTAACGAACAGATTCTTGGGGCAATTGACAATTTTCAAGAAGAACTTGAAGCAAAGAAAAAAGCCCAAAATAATGCAAGTCCTGCGCCTGCGCCTGCGCCTGAACCAAAACCTGCAACACCTCCATCATCAAATCCCGAACCCAAAAAAAAAGGAATTGGATTTGGTACTTTCATTATCGGAGCGGCAGTTTTGATTGTAACTGCAGGTGCTGTTAATATGATGAGAAATAAGAACTAATGGAAAAAATACCCCAACACTATTTTGCGTTTAATCCACAGTCTGTCCGTTGGATGGATATGGTGTTTGTTGCACCTATTATGATTTATGCGGGTGTGAAGGGGGATTTTAAACCATATGTGAAATTTTCACTCATCGCGATTGGCTCTTTGACTTTTCTTTACAACGGCATTAATTATGTAACCAATTTGCAAAACGGAGAAAAATGAGTTACCGTATTACAAGATACACTTTTGAACAGGCTAAAAAATTGGGGGTGACTGTAAAGCCGTCCACAGTTCAAGGCAAAAAGATTGATGTATTCAAGAACGGAACGAAATTGGCCTCAGTTGGTGCTATAGGGTACAATGATTATCCAACATTTATGCGATTGGAGCGCGAGGGAAAGGTTCCTTCAGGAACAGCGAATTTGCGTCGGAAAGCATATAAAATCAGACATCAAAAAGACAGAACCGTCCGTGGAAGTAATGGATGGTACGCTGACAAATTATTATGGTAATGGACAAGAAATTAAAAGTAGTAATCGTGGCCTCAGTAGGTATTGCTGCAATATTGATTGGAGTGTCTTTGCTCTTTATTCAAAGGGGTATTGACCGAAAAGCAATTACAGAAGAAGACCGAAATGTTTTAAGACAAATTCGAATTTCATAATTATGGAAATCAAGATACCTGCAATTCAAAAGGAGTGGAAAGTCCCTGCAAATCAACCACCTTGGAAAAGTCAAGCAACGGCTGTGATAAAAAAAATCAAGGCGAATTATAGTGGGCAAATGGCAAAAGCATCGCAATACACAGGGGTTCCTGTGAATATTTTGGTAGCGTTTGCCGCCACAGAAAGTGGAGGCGCGTTGAATCAAACTTTAAATGGTCCATCCAAAGGAATTATGCAAGTAAACCCTTCTTCGGCTTGGCAAGCACTATCTGACCAAATCAAAGTCGATACGATAGGTAGATTCTACCCCCTTTACCAATTGGCCCCTAATGCATTCGTGGTGAAAAAACCCGTTGCTACAAACTCAGTAGGAAAGGCTACGGATTATTTGACCTTGAAACCTGTAACTACAGCGTCCGCATATCTTGGGCAAAGAATGGTCGCTGATGCGCAATTTGCTATTTATATGGGTTCGTTGTTATTGGCACAGTTAATAGCGGGTACAATCGCTAAAACAGGCCAAATCAGACTTGACCACATCATCATTAAATACAATGCGGGTACGGGACGATTCAGGCAGGTGGTAACGAGCAGAGGTTTGGAAAGCGCGAGTGTGGACACAACACAGTTGTATAATCAGTTACCAATTCCTGTTTCTCAAGCGTACATCGTCAAAATGATGGGAATAAATGGCTATTTAGATGTTCAAAAACAGGGTTTGGCGTAAATAATATGACGGCATTGAACTGTAGAAAAAACTCACTATTTTTGTTTTAATCAATTAACTACATAATACTATGGCAAATACTAAATCAGGATTCGTACCAATGGCTGTTGGGATTGCATTGTCTCTTGCAACAATTTATGTTATCGCATACTTTGCAGGCAAGGGATGGGAGAAAGCAACCGATAAGTAATTGTGAAAGGAATTTTCAAAGAAATATTGGATGCGACCCAAGGTCCGCACGCAAATGGAGTTCTCTACGCAGGGGCTGTAGGACTTTTATTGTCCAATATTATTCCAACCCCCGCAGATGCTTTATATTTCCATCGTGAGAAAAAACTCAAGGAGAAATGGGACAATAAAGAAATCACACCCGAAAAATATTGGCAAAAAACTGCAACCGCCTATTACGTGTATAAACCCGTATGGTGGGGACTTGTAATTAGTGCAATGTATTTTACCAAAGGCGATGTCAAGGACAAAGCGAAGATAGGTTTGATGATTGTAGGAGCAGGAGCCGTAGTAGGGATAGTTTACAGAAATTACACAAAAGACATTCAAGATGTTCGTCGAGAAGTTTTGACTTCTATGGAGCCAAAGAAAAACATTACAGGTCCAAATAAGCCTGTGAAAGTTGGTCAATACAGGTCAGTTCTTCGAAAAGGAAACGTCTTAAAGTTTGTCGCTTAATAAAAAAGAAATGGAAAATTTAACAGGAGCACCCGCAGCAGCCGCAGCACCCGCTGCCCCCGCAGCCCCCGCTGCACCCGCAGCACCTGCAGCACCCGTAATGGCGCAAGGTGGTAGTGTAGCAGATGCCGCACCGAAAATGGTAGAGGGTGGCGACGTTTCATCAATAGAAACCAATTGGGGAACTTGGATTGCAATTGGCTTGGTGTCACTTACGCTTGTTTCATTGATTTTACAGATTGCTGTACATCGCAAAAATTTAAAGAAAGTCGATGCAGACGATGAAGCATTGCAAAAAGATGTCAGGGAACTGAAAATGAATGTGAAAAAACAAATGGGCGAAAAGTATGAAACCTTGGCTTGACGAAGTCACGTATGGCAACCCAAATGATGAATTACTTCCCTATTTAGAAAAAGGGGAGTTTGATTTCGTATTCGAAGCACTCAAAAAATTCCCACCGCCTAAAAATTCTTCGGAAACTACGCGGGATGAAATGAGAGAACTTATTTCGATTCAGAACTCTCCTGAGCAAAAAAACGAAGAAATTATGTCACGGTATTTGAACTATGACAAAAATTTCGGAGATGTATTCAAAACTTATTGCAAAGACACAATAGGGGAAAATATGGATGACGTAATCGACCAAATTACAAAAGATGGTTTTTACGTCCTGACAAAATTAAAATTCTTTTACCAAAGGCCGCGTCCCTATCAGTTGGCACAATATTTAAGGGCGCGTCTTTTTCCTTATGCTGCAGCCACCGCTTTGACACCTGCATATCCTTCAGGACACTCGTTTGAGTCATATGCTTTGGCAGAATATATTGGAAGTAAGTATCCCGAACATTATCAGTTTTTGACTGATTTATCACACGATATATCAATTAGTCGATTATTTCTTGGATTGCATTTTGCCACTGATTTAGATTTTGGCAGATTTGCGGCTAAGAAATATGTAGGCTCAAAGCAATTTGCAAGTAAATATGGAATATGAATTTCTCGTAACACCAATCGGCAAGCCGAGAATGACCCAACGGGACAAGTGGTTAAATCCACCCCGTAAACCAATATTGAATTACAGAATTGCAAAACACGGTATTCAACATTATGCCTGTGAACAAAATTTTACTTTGCCCGAAATAATTAATGTTATTTTTGTTTTACCTGTTTCAGAATCTTGGAGCAATAAGAAAAAAACATCAATGATTGGGCAGCCACATCGCCAAAAACCCGATTTGGATAATATCCTCAAATTTTTGATGGATAGCCTTCTCCCAAACGGAGGTGATGAAGTTGTGCATACCATAAACGCCCGTAAAATTTGGGGTGAACACGGTAAAATATTAATTGAAACAAAAAATGACTCGACAACGGAAAATCGAAACGAAGCCAATTGAACAATTATTCTCGGCATTGAGTGAGACGCTCAATGAAATTGGGTATATGCGAACCATTCACCTACTGAGAAAAGGTCAAGAAAACGTATGGAATTCAGACTTGAAAGTTGCTACTGATGCAGTTTGCAAGGTATTTAATATTTCTCCCGATGTGGTATTTGGTAAATCAAGAAAATATCCCCGAAAATATGCTTTCGCTATTTGGGTTTATTTATCGTACACCAAATTAAATTACACGCTCCCCGATTTAGTGAACTATACCCATAAGTCTTTGTCGACAATCAGCAAGGCTAAAGGCAGTATCGATAATCGAAAAAGCGTCACCGCATTTGAAAAGAAAATTAACGAAAAACTTGATGAATGCATACAAATCATAAATGAAATCAAACCCGAATAATTATGGAAAATACAGAAAATGTGAATTCAGAAATCATTGATGATTTCTCCCCGCTTACTCAGGACAATGTAATCCAACGTGATTATACAAAACCAAATGTTGACTTCTCTCAAGTCAATGCAACCCCTATTGAAGAACCTGTATTCGTAGCCCCCTCTTTTGAGGATATGGATGCTAATTGGAATTCCAAAAATGTCGAAGAAGCACAAATTGTAGATGAAAAAGCAAGTGCTAATCCATATACAGAAAATCTTGACAAGAAAGACCAAAGAAAAGCATCAGCCGCATTGGTTGAAGCCCTTTTGGATGGATACACTCAATTGAACAAATTTGGGAATAAACTCGTTCAATTCAATCCTGAAAAAATACAGGGAATGATGCGCTCAGGGGAAATAGACCCTGATTTGACCATTCCAATTAACGGTAGAAATATCGGAGTTCTTGATTATGTGAATGCATACAATGAAGAAACTTCCTCAGTTATTTCCGTTGATGATGACTTCAAAGACAAGGTACGTCCATTGTTAATTGAAGAGTTTATGGAGCGCAACATCGGGATGACCCGATTGCAATTGATTGGATATTATTTTGGAACTGATTTATTGACTAAGGGAACCTTGGTTTATTCATTGAGGAAACAGAATCAAGCAGTATTGGATTCTTTGGTGGAAATTAGTCAAAATAACCGTCCCGCTCCAACACCTCAGGCAAGTCGTGTGCAACAGTCAGAACCAATTAGAGAAGAGGAACCTGTGAGAAAATCACAACGTGAATTCGTAGAGCCTGAAGAGGAATACGCAGTTGTCGAAGAGTTTGAACCCGTGACGGTAGTAAAAACTGCCAATGACGATGTTAGTCGCTCAAGAAGACCACAGGCAGGACCTAAGTTTGGTGACTCTGCAATTTTGGAGCAAATGGAACAAATCGCAAATGGTGAGCCTTCAGGTAAGCGTAGAGGTAGACCAAGGAAAAAATAATATCAAATATGAGAGAACCATTATTGGGCGTAGCCGTCGGAAAGAAAGGTGTAGGTAAAACCTTTACGACCAATAGGGTCATAAAACAATATGTGATGGGTAATCCCGCTTCGGGAATTATGCCAAGAAAAGTTTTGATTTTAGATGCAAACGATGAATATACTGAGTACAAAGCGATTGCATTAAAAGATTTGATGTTGTTTAGTGTGCACCCTATGGTAGAAGCAAGAAGAATTAGGCCAATTCACGCGGATGGTAAAAAAATGACCTTGGACGATTTGGCAACCACTTTGAATTACATTTTGGAAGTTTTTTCGGGTGGACTTTTATTGATTGAGGATATTAATCGTTTCACTTCTGATTTTATGCCTCAAGATTTGATGGGAGCAATTGCAACAAATCGACATCGTGATTTGGATATCATTTTGCACTATCAAGGAATAGGTCGTATTGGAACAAAAGTGTGGCAAAACATAAATTGGCTCAGGATGCATAAAATTACTGAGTCAGCGATGCGACACGCGAAGAAGTTTGAAGACAAATATGAAATAATCCGCATATGCGAATTAATGGTCAATACACAATTCTTTGCAGGTAACGAAAGGTACTATCAATATATTGATTGTGAGAATATGTGCTTTCAAGGTAAGGTAGATGAAAAGTTGTTTGCAGAAGCCTGTAAATTGTTTATTGAAGAGAATTATCGTAGAATTATTTCGCCTCTTTTACAAATTCGTGGAGTGGGTGACAAAAAGAAATTCACGGCTGATACTGCAATGAAGTCAGAAATGGAAAGATTAAGGAAAATGTACTTGAAAAAACAATTGTAAGTTACTTTAAGTCTACTATGTAATCAATAAGCGAACCCCCTTTAAAACAGGGGGTTTTTTATTTTAAATACTTGTAAATTACTATGCAAAATATATTTTAGGGAATACTTAATAGTTAATAGTCCATTTTATCCAAGGTATTTTTGAAACTGTAAGCAGTCTGAACGGCTTATCAAACAAAAACTTATGAACGTAGAATCTTTAAAAAAAATCGGAGGACAAGTCCTTTTAATTGTAGTCGGTGTATTAATTGCTAATGAAGTTCAAAAGCAAATTGACAAACGACGCGCAGCAATGTAAATTCACAAAAACCAAAAACCTTAAAAAAAAAACTTAGACTATGAGTAATATCCGTAAATACCTTGCTGACGCACAGAATCGTGCTCACGAGGGCTTCTTGAATGCCGATGGCTTCTTTGATGACGATTTGAACTTCACCGCAGGTGATGATTTTATGTCTGCTAATGGCGACCCTATGCCTGCAGCGGCTCCAACCTCTCAGCCTTACATCATCCAAATTGCAAACACAGGTAGTGCTGTTTCCAATTTCAGTGTGTTGGGTTCATACGAACAGTTGAGTGATACGGCAGCGTTCACTTCAGGTTCGTACACTTCAGGAAACGTGACGATTTCGTCTGCTATTCCTAACGTGACTTACCAACAGATGCTTTACCAATTTATGAACAACCCGTTCAGCATTGGTTTGACTTACATTCAGTCAGCATCAAGCACTCAGTTGTTGGAAACAATCAGCGTACAAACACGTGACGCGAATGGTAACTTGGCACAAAAGCCATTGGTGCCAACCGTGGACCCATATCAGTTTCAGACTACAGTCCTTGCTCTCCGCTTCGGATACAGAATCGATGGTTACACCAAATTGATTTTGAACCAAGTGTTAGCATCGACCACTGTGAAATTGTACTTGTACCCTGCAGACAACATCAATTTGGCTCGTGGATTGTCAGGTCGCGCTGTATCAAAAGATTTCAGCAGCCCAGGCATTGTGCGTGCTCAAACCGTGAAAATTCAGGGTTAATCCCTCTTTTGCGATTGAATAGAAAAGGGGCGAAGGCAAACAGCCTCGCCCCTTTTTTTTAATACTCACAAACACAAATATTTATGGCCTACAAAGTCAAATTGGGTAACAAGGATTACTTCACAGAAGAATTTTCTTCTGAGACGGAAGCAAAAAGAGCAAAGTATCACGCCATCATTGGCGCGAAAACTTTTCGTAGTGCATCAAAATCGATGGACACGAAAATTGTAAAAGTTGTAAAAAAGAAAAAATAATGACAATCTACGAGTATATCGCGCGAAATAATCCCACAGGTGCTAAAAGGGTGATTGAATCTTTTGGTTATGTGGTGACACAACCTAAAAAAATGGGCGATAACCTTCGTATGTTGGTAGCGCAGGAAGGAGAGCCCGCATTAAAAGCGGTGGTAGACTTACACCCTGATAAAGACTTGATTTTGGAAGTTTTCGGAAACAGTCAGGGCGTTAAAGGAACAGGAGATAATTTCTTTGGAGCCGACGGCCTACTTCAAAGCGCAGTTTTGAATAACAACCAACAGCAAAATGATAGCAACAATAAAATGGTGCTTCAAACAAACACATTAATTGTGGCCTTATCACTCCTTGTAGTTGCAGGGTTAATATTAAAGAATCGATGAAAAATTTGAAACCTAACGAAATTTACGCTGTATCAGCGATGACCATCGACAACAATACTGAAGGGGTAAAAACTCTGATTACAAAGTATGGTGTCATTTTGCCAAAAAATGCAAGTCGCGCAGATGTTGACAAAGCATTTGCGGCACTTTTAAGAAAGAGCAAATCGTTTAGAAATGATTTTGCTTTATTGGCTGCGAATGAAAGTCAAAAGAGCGATAACTTCTCCAATTTTATGGAATTTTTAGGTATGTCAGGCAGAGGTATTGGAACCACAAGTGCTCCTTTAAAAACTCCTGACCCAATTCCTGTGAAGACAAGTTTGCCGAACACAACTGCTAAAAAACCAAGTGCATTTGCTGAAGCGTTTGATGCTGATACAATCAGAAATGTCATCAATACAGGATTGAATATTTGGGCTACCCGCTCAGGTACGACAGCCGCAACTACAAATGATTTACAATCAGGTAGGGATTCATTGAATCTACAACCTCAAAATGAATCTACACGGGGTATCGGTACTACAGGAATCGTCTTGATTTCAGTCGGTGCAATTGCAGCGGTGGGGGTTTTGATTTATTACCTATCTAAAAATAAGTGATATGGAAAATAAAGATTACACTAAAGTTGTAGGATACTCTCAAATAGGTGGTGCCGTAGGTATCATTTATGCATTTTCAACAAAATCAGGATTCTTCAAAGGGGTCGGCTATTATTTAGTTGGGTCTTTTGTTGCAGGACTGATTGCATCAGGTGTGACATCAGTTAAAAAGTAATGGCAAACGAATTTCAAGACGCTTTAGACAATGTAAAAGAACTGAGTGGACAATCTACTCACGATACCTTTTTGAAGCAAAGCAAACGCATTATGAAGGGCAGTGCTACGGGTCTTGTAGTTGGTTTGATGTACGGATGGTACACTAAGAAAAATATTTATGTCACTGCGATACTTGGTGTAATTGCAGGAGGTGCAGTTAACTACTTTATTTTTTCAGAATAATATGACCTTGGATTCAGCAATAAAATATAAAGATTTTTCAAACCCAAGCATAGTGTTGGCAAGGCCCATCAATATCCAATCGGGTGCGGATGGTAGTCTATCGGTGAGCGGTCCTAAAGGAGCGGTACAATTAAAATTGACCAAACCGTTAACCATAACAAATGCTCAAGGGAAAAATGAAATCATAGAAAAAGGTGGTATTGTTTGGGGAATGCCATTGCAATCAATAGCCGCGAACAATTCTTATTTGTATGAAACACAAGGAAGGGTTTATGTTTTAACGGTTGGTGTCAATGCTGAATTATACAATCCATCGTCAAGCCCAAGAAAGGGTGAAGAATCGAAAAAAGGTTTTCCTGTTTCCGTAATAGGATTGGGTTTAATTGCAATCGTGATAATTTATACAATAAACAAGTTATGAAAATTGCTGATGATAAAAAGAAAAAAGGTGGTGCATTGATGCTTGTAGGCTTTGCCTTACTCGCTTATGTTGTTTATAAAATAATCGAAAGTAAATGAAAAAAGAATATATTGAAGCCCTTGTTTTGATTGGAGCCATCGGTTTTGCTATTTATTTGGCAAGTCCCAAAGACTCCGTATTGAAGAGTGCAAAAGCGAATTCGCCAAATCCCACAGGACCTAAAGGGGGATTTGAGAATTTCACTGCAGACGAATTAACTTATGACGACCATTTGTATGGAAATGCAGATGGAGGATTAAAAGGTTTAACACTTAAATAAATAAAACTATGACAAAAAACACTAAAACAATCTTGACTGTAGCCGTAGTTGCTACCGTTTTGTTCTTCGTTTTCAAGAAGCCTAAAACTGACGCTTAATTTTCATCAAAATGAATCGTGATGTATTATTGGGCGCGGGGGTCGTTTTGGCCTTTATCGTCCTTGTAAGCAGAGCCAAGAAAAACCAAGTTTCCGAACCTTCAGGTGGCGGTGGTGGAGGTGGTATGGGCGGTCCTTTCGTTGCAGGAATACCTGCAGGACCTTTGACCGTGAATACTATTGTTCAACCCGCACGTCCCGCGAACCAAGGTCAAGTAATTACAACCTTGGGCACAAAAGACACTACTCCAACTGCAGCGGTTACAAGTTCTACTCAAGCCAAAGCAATTGATACTGCGACTAACACGGGTGGAATTATTCCTATAGGTCAAGGTGGAAGTTCTACTCCCACTTACAGCACAGGAACTGTTACTCAAGCGGATTTAAAGTCAGGTGTTGCAGGTAACACGGTTTTCAAGCCTTTCAGCGGAGCATCAATTGATGCAAAATTCTTGGGATTTGTAGGTTCAAGGCCTAAATTTGAATTCAATTAATATGTTGTCAGCAAATAAACTATACAAAGATTCAGGAACCACTTTGTCGTTCAAAGAATGGTTGGAGCGTGAAAAGGCAAAAGGCAAATTTATTCCTAACGTGCAAGCGATGGAAGAATTTGTAAATGCCGATGGTGGTGTTTCAGAGCAAGCCTCTGAAAAATCTCAAATCACAGCCAAATCAGTCGAGAACAAACAACTGTTTACTTCCGTGGCTCGAGTCGGTTTAATTGTTGTATTGGCATATTTCGTTTATCGAACTATCAAAAGTGAAGTTAAATAACACTCAAATAAAGCGCATACTGATTGCAGGGGGATTTTTCTTCCTGCTTTTGCGTTTTCGGGGATATTTAAATCCCGCGAAAGAAACTTTGTCTGCTAAAGACGAATCTTTATCAGCGAGTGGTACGAAAACCGTTATTGATAGGGCGATTGACAAAATTAGAAGTGGCGGGGTAAAAGTTGCAAGCACTCCATCTGAAATAACAAACTGATGAAAGAAGAAAGAATTGCTACCAAATATGCTCCCGTTACGCTTTGTGTGGTTTTGAAAACAGAGTTCCCTACCAAACTCAATTTGGTAGTGTTCGATGCAAAAAACCCCAAAAGGAAATTCACTGAGCGTTACAAAACTGTTACAGGCGAAGAAACCCTGTATGTTCGAATGCCGTTGTCTCCTGATAACGCTGTCGTTCAAGTTTTTTCGCACGGTGGAATTGCAAAAAAGAATGACCCAAACTTCAGTATTGTAAGGGTTTACAAAAAAGGTTTGGAGCGTCGGTTTGATTTGAATGATATTGGGAATCCCCAAATACGCTCATTCGTCAAATTCGCGCAGAAATTTTGTTTTAATGTGAGTGAGTTGGAGCCCGAAGAAACTTATCGAAGTGATGACGGTGAATACTTTATTCAGTTGAAGCAACAGATAAAAGATGCAAACGGAAAAGTGTTGGGTACGCCCGCACGTATTGGCCGTAGAACAGGTGTTATTCAAGTGAGTAAAACCCAATTTGAGGCCTTTACAATTCCTATGCGTATGGCAATTTTGCTACACGAATTTTCCCATTTTTACTTGAATGAAAAAATGGATGATGAAATGGAGGCAGACTTAAATGGATTGTTGATTTACCTTGGTCTTGGATATCCAAGAATTGAGGCTTATCAAGCGTTCCTCGAAACATTCAAAAATGCACCAAGCAATTTGAATAAGAAACGCTACGATATGATTAATAACTTCATCAACAATTTTGAGAAAATGGACATTGTAATAAAATAAAGATGGCAGTTACAAATTGGAACACAGCACCTGATTACGATGAATGGGGCCCCGATAAGTCTTGGGGTTGTGAAGATTGGATACAATGGCACAAATTGCTCAAATTAAAATTTGGCGCAGTTAAAGCCAACTATATTTGGAATTATGCATATGCCCAAGGAACACAGGGAGCGTCCCATTGGAGTTGCAGGACAACAAATACTATGTTCCGAAATTATGTGGCAAAGGAAGGTTTGAATCCATATGAAAGTGCGGGTGCATTTGCGCCTATTTTGAATGTTATTGGTGGCGCGGGCGATGTAGTCAGTGGCACGGGTGATTTACTGTCAGATATTGGTAAGAATTTAAAAATCATCGGGTACATCGCAATTTTGGGTGTAGCCGTGTATGTGGGAATAACCGTTTATAAGAAGACAAAGTGATGAAAAAGGAAATATTGTATGCGGGTGGTATTTTGGTTGCTTTGGGAGCGATTTATTTCATTGTGAAGCAATATAAAAAGAATCAAGATGGGTCAGCCGCGTTGGATGACAAGGAAATCGTTGATTTATTGAAAAAAATTGATTCGGCAAAAAAATGAGTACGGAAAAAGGATTAAAATATGGGTTTTTCTTTATCGCAGGGGTTGCAGTAATTCTTGGTGTTGTTCTATTGGGTAAAAAGAAGCCCGATGACGATGACGAAAATCCAAATCCTGAGCCTACACCAATGGACCCTGTAATTGACCCTGTTCAAGCATCAGTTCCGCAAAATCTTGCAACTATTCTTGCAAGCAAGGACCCTATTGTAGCATTGAAGGGTAGGAAGATTTATGCAAAAGTTGCCAATGCAAAAGGTAGGAAAACCCCATATGTAAATGACGGTATGGTAAACAACCTTGCATTCGAATCACTGAACGGTGAGTATCTTGGGTATCCTACAAGAGTCGGTAACGATTTAAATGGTGCTAAAGATGCATCAGGAAAAGTTTACAAGTGGATTAGAGTTACACTCGACACGAAATCGTGGAATAGGTATAACGATACCAAATCATTTTTGACCAAACAAACTTTTATGAATAACGGAAATAACTTTGCGTGGTTCAGGGAGGACGTAATTAAATTATAATGAAAAAGCAAGCAATTGATAAAAATTTGAAATACGGGCTGTACGTTTTGTCGGCCCTTATTGGTGGTTTTGCAGTCGTAAAAATTGTAAAAGCAATTAAGGATAATGCAGATAAAGGCGATGATGAAAACAAACCTGAGCCTGAGATTAAAACAGTTTATGTAGACACATACCTGTCAAAGTTGCCTTTAGGGGTGGATAATTTGACTTGGGGCTCTAAAGTACCCGCTAAGTATTTGCCAACTTTTAATGCAAGCACAGCCGCGAGTACAGATGCAACATACAAAGCGAATGCAATACGCGTTCAAACTTTGTTAAATCAAAGACTTGCCGCTTTGGGAGGTGGATATCCTAAATTGGTAACAGATGGTATCATAGGTGGTGAAACAACAAAAGCAATGATTGTAGTTGCAAAGCAGTATGACAAAATGAATTTGTTGCCTTTAACCAAAAAAGAAGACATTAATAATTGGCTGACCTTTTTCAATGTAAAAACAATATCAGGAGATTCCTCACAAACAGGTGAGTTTCCTTTTTTCAAAAAATAAGACGACAAGAATATGGACATAGATTCTTTTTTCACAGATGGCGACCTAAGTTTCGGAATGGACGGTTCAAGCCCTAATTTCAAAAACCTTACAGGAACAGGTCAAAATGTTTCTCGCGGTCCCAAATATGGCGAGTATGAATTCAATAAGAACCCTGAATATGGGTTTACTGATGATATTTATTCAAACGCTACGGGTACTTCAAGATTAAATCAACCTACGGAATGGTACGTTACCAAGTTGTCTGATGCAGACAAAAAAGACTGTAACAAATTACAGGGTGTAATGGATAATATCTCCAAGGATATTGATACCAACAATAAAAAAATGGCCACTGCAAAACGCGGTGAAAGAAGGGTTCTTGAAGAATATAACAAGGGTTTGGAATTGGCAGGTAAAAAAGTCTTGGAATTGATGAATGCGGCTAATTGCACCGTCATTCAGCAGGCAGAATTTAATAAAGCGTTGGGTGTAGCGGGTTCCCCATCAAAATCATCAAAGGTGATTTTGTATGTTGGCATTGGCGTTGCTGCATTGGCTCTTGGAGTGGTACTTTACAAAAAATTTAAGTAATGAGAACAAACATCAGTAAACAGTTAGGATTGCCCGTTGCTCCCCCAAGAGCAAAAGCCCCATCTATAGAAAAACAGTTGGGTTTTGTGGCCGAATATGATAAGTCTTTGGATTCAAGCAACTTGAATTTCTTTGCGGAAAATGACAAGTATTTTAATGCTTCAGGAGAAACAAAGAACTTTAATGAGTACTATAAAGGGAGTGAAGCCTCAGTGCGCTCTGTATTAGAGGGCTTAAAAATAAACACGTCTGAAGACTTGGACTATCTTGAATCTGAGAAAAAAAGATTTCAGGAAGGCAAGGCAACTTTAGAACGCGATATTAACGCCATCAAAATAAATCAAGCGCAAAAAGCATTTGGTACTCAAGCCTACACTCAGCGTGGAAAATATGTTTCTCAATTATGGTCCGTAGATAAAACAATCGAGGGAATTGACAAAAGAATTGCTGATGTCAAGGTTATTTTGGAGAAAAAAGCCGCAAAAGCGAAGGCTGATGCAGAAGCCGCTGCAGCGAAAATGAAAGCAGAGGCTGAAGCCGCAAAGCAGGCAAAAATTGCCGCGTTGAAAAAGCAGATTGCTGATTCAAAAGACCCAAGTGTAAAAAAACAACTTACTGACGAACTCACAGGACTTTTGCAAGAAGGAACTGAAGGGCTTAAATCAAACAAAATTGTTTTGATTGGTGGAGCCGTGGTTGTAATCGGTGTTTTGTATTACTTTTTTAGGAGCAAGCAATAATTATGTCAATTCAATATCAAGGTGCGGGATACGATTCATTCGATGAATTTATGACTGAAACAGGATTGGATAAAGATAATTTTGTTGACGCTAAGAAGTCAGCAAATACCTTTGGAATTAAGTTCAAAGAAACTTTCACCACTGAATTTAAAAACCAATTCACAGAGGCTCAAGACAGGGCAAAAAGATTGGATTCTAAGCCAAAGGTATTGAATCCTATTCCTAATAGCCTTTTGTATTTTGGATTGGTAACAGCGGGTATTTATTTGGCATATTCATTTATTTTCAAATCAGAATGAAGAAAAAACTATTAATTATTGGGGGTGCTACAATTGTAGCCGCAATCGCGTTAAGGACGCTGTATAAGAACTTGTATTTGGCAGGTCAGTGGGATTTCAATATGGGGAGTTTTGGCGTTAAGTCATTCAAGCCCCTTGTTATCACACAAACAATTGACTTTATCAATAAAAGCAATTTGAAATTGACTGTTAAAAACATTAAAATAGGTGTTTACAGCAATAATATTAGAATCGGTCAAATTGATAGGGCAAATGAGCAAACGATTGGTCCAAAAGGTATTTCCAAGTTTACCTTGGAATATGCTTTGACACCCACGTTGGGGAATCAAGCCGCCAAGGATGCAATCACTAAAGTTGCGTCAACGTATTTACAGACAAAAGACTTGCCTGTGGATTTCGTTGGGTCTCTTGACGTTAAAACACCTTTTGGATTTGTGACCGTTCCCGTGAGATATTCTTCAACGGGGAAAAATTTATACAAATTGTGGTATGAATATATGAACGGATAATTGCTATATTTGAGCAATAGTTGTGTACATATATGAATATTAAAAAGGATTTTTTTAAAGGAGTTAGTCTTTACGCCACTGAATCTTCGGTTCAAGAATCAGAAGTTCAAGTGCGATTGACTATTGGTCAGAGTGAATCTGAGCCTATCAATTATCAATGGTGCATTAATTGGCAGCCCAATCGTAATACGAATTATAACGAGGTTATGGGTCGCAAAATTATCAATATCACTGAGGCTTTAGTGGCACCTATGTTGCATCAAGCAATGGTCAAGTGGGCAAGAACTCTTGACATTTCATTAGAAAATTTTAGTGGTTTCTTGTTCAAGAAAGACGATGTTATTGGTGTTGCTATCTACGATAAGACAACCCCAAAAAAATTATGTCCAATTGAAGAATTACTTGGATGAGCGTCAAAGTCGCAAGAAGTTCCCATTGGGTTATTAGGACTCTCGAGGGGAACGGTTTAGCCGTTTATTTAGGCGAAGACGATGTAATTTATGTAAAGGACCAAAACGGGTCCATACAGCCGTTAAAGGAACTTATTGGGTCCCTATCGGTGGATGTCCCTGAAGGTGGTTTTCAAAGTGGTACTTCAGGTACTTCGGGAAAAACAAATGGAACATCGGGTTCATCGGGAACGAGCGGTTCCAATGGGCAAGACGGAACGTCGGGTGAAAATGGATTGGACGGTACATCGGGGTCATCAGGTTCTTCAGGAAGTTCAGGAACAAGCGGCATTGACGGTTCGTCAGGCTCTTCAGGTTATAGCGGTGTGGATGGAAGTTCAGGAAGTTCGGGAACTTCAGGCGTAAATGGAATCGATGGCTCATCAGGAACGAGCGGAAATGGCGGTACAAACGGAACGAGTGGTATCAATGGAACATCGGGCTCTTCAGGAAAAGATGGAGATATTGGGGCAAAGGGAAGCAATGGAACCTCAGGCTCTTCGGGGGTTTGCGGTTCTTCAGGTACGAGCGGTGTAGGATATTCATTTGAGCAAATTGATAGTCGGTCAAAGACATTATTGGATTTTACAAAAAGTCAAATTCTTTTCCTAAATTTGAATAATAACACGACACTAAATTTTGCAGGTTTTCCTGTTGGAATATTTTATCTGATAGTAAAGCAAGGTATTGGTAACTACAGTGTTACATTCCCTTATGTCCTTAAACAAGCAAAAGGGTTTGAATATGTTCCAAGCATTTTCCCGAATGCTGTAGATGTGTTACAATTTATGTGCGATGGCACATCATTTTATGTGATTGACTGCAAAAAAGAATACTAATGACCACAAGCGTTTTAACCACGAGTTTAGCAAGGAACATAAATACCGTTGAAGGTAATGGTCTTTATATTTTCCTCGATGACTCGGATTATGTGTTAAAGTTAAAAGACGTTGATGGAAATATACAGCCTGTTTCAGACTTCGTAGGAAGTGGTGGAACAAGCGGTGGTGGTATTCAATCAATCAATGCCTTAACAGCGGCTGCTCAATTTTTGACAACGGGTACTTCGGGTAGTGATTTTGCCGTACAGTCTTCAGGGAATACACACACTTTCAATTTGCCTGATGCGAGTACGAGTGCACGCGGTGTGGTAAGTACGGGCCCTCAAAATATTAAAGGTGTCAAAACATTTACGGACAACGCATTTTTTCAAGGGGATGTGGACATTTTGGGTACGCTCACAGCGGAAGCCAAATCGTTCTTGATTCCTCACCCCGACCCCGATAAACAAGGGTGGGATTTACAACACGGAAACTTAGAAGGTGGTGAACACGCGATTTATTATCGAGGCCGCATTCAAGGGACAAATATGATATATCTACCTTCATATTGGAAGTTTTTGGTTAGTCAACACAGCATCACGGTGCATTTGACAAGTGCCAAAGGCGACTTCAATTATTTCGTAGAAGATGTGACTTTAGAAAGTATTCGAATTGCAAAATCCGTAGGAGATTGGTTTTCCTACGATTGCTATTTCATAATTCACGCTGAACGACGAGATATTGGCAAATTGAAGGTGGAGATTACACCTCAAGAAAAGCAATATTGATGAAAAGAATACTCCATTTAATACCTCACCTCAGTACGGGTGGGTGCCCCCAATTCGCTTACGACTTATTAAGAAAAACCAAAGACACCACAGATGCTTATGTGGTGGAATATGCATTCATTGCTTGGGACTATGTCGTTCAAAGAAATCGAATTATTGATTTAATGAAAGACAGGTTTTACTCTTTGGGAGAACAGAAAGAGCAACTGTTTGACATTATTGATACGATTAAGCCTGATGTTATCCATATTCAAGAATTTCCCGAATATTTTATGGACGATGAAATTGCCCGTAAATTGTACGATAATAATCGGGAATATGTAATTGTAGAAACGAGTCACGACAGCGGGTTCAATCCCGCGAATAAGCGTTTTTTCTCAGACCATTTAGCATTGATAAGCCAATGGCAAATTGATAAATTTAAAGATTACGATATCCCAATAACTCTATTGGAAAGTGACATCGAATACAAAACCAAAACTCAAAATCAGAGAGAAGAAGGGTTGTTAAAACTTGGATTAGACCCAAAGAAAAAACACGTTTTAAACGTGGGGTTATGGACAAGCAGAAAAAACCAAGCGGAAGTCTTAGAGTACGCAAAAGAACTCGAAAGGTACCCTGACATAGAATTTCATTTTGTTGGAAATCAGGCCCCTAATTTCGAGAATTATTGGGGTCCACTGATTCACAATCTACCATCAAATGTGCAAGTTTGGGGAGAACGTAGTGATGTAAATAGTTTTTACGAGTGTATGGACCTGTTCCTGTTTACATCCCGAGGAACCAATGGCGATATGGAAACGAGCCCGTTGGTGCTAAGAGAGGCGACAGGGCACCAAATGCCGATATTGATGTATAACCTGCCTGTCTACCTCGATTACTACAACAAATTCCCGAATATCAAATATTTAACCGACTTCAAAACAAACGTAAATTTGATTTTGTCGCTATTAAAAATTCAAGAAGAATTCCCGAGCAAATTATTCAAATTTGATTACGGAATTACGGATAACAAAATCTTCATTAACTATCAAAAAGACAGCAAAATGGAGGTTTGGTTTTCAATATGCGATACCGACACAAAGCACGCAATTTATGCTTTCAAAGGAGAGTTTGAATACAAATCCTCAATGTGGGTAATTCCTATTCCGAAAGATGCTTTCGACAATATTTACAATTCAAAAGGAAATTTCAGAGGGTATGAAATATCTGTTTGGGACAGTTTGCAAGAAAACCAATTAGAGAGCGAAATTATTTGGTTAAATAAGAATTTACCTATCCCAAATTATAAAGTATTCGAAACTAATCCTTGGAATTTCACTTGGTCCAACTACAATGAAATGTTCATTGATAAATATTATGAAAAAACAAACATCGTGGTTGGTAAGGTTTGCTTAGATATTGGGGCAAATGATGGTTTATTTACTGAATGGTTACTGAGCCAAGGTTCTGAAAAAATTTATGCAATTGAATGCGACCCAAGATGCATAAAATTTTTAAATAAAAAATTCAATTCCAATAAAAATGTGACTGTAATAAACAAGGCTTTATGGAAGGAAAATCAAAACGAAATGAAACTTTATTACGTTGATGATACTTCGGTGTTTAGTAGTTTGAAAGAAGAGGGAAATTGTAAGGGTAAAAATTATTATGGTGTTTGCTCTTGGGATTTTACAACTTTGATTAGTAAACACAATATCAATAAAATAGACTTATTCAAAATAGATATTGAGGGCGCAGAATATGAGGTATTTGAATCGATGACAAATGAGCAAGTTAATCAAATCAATTCATTCTTAATCGAAATACATTTAAACACTAACGGTCAAGTTTATAAAATAACGGACAGATTAAAAATGTTAGGTTATGAAATACAGTTCAGAGAGCATAAAAATAACAGTTTGATAAATAATGAATTGGATTGGAAAAATTATGAATGGGCTTATTTAACAGCAACTAAAAAATAAATTATTAAAATTAAATATATGACAAACATAGAAACCCCTTTATTTAGAGTAGAGTATGTAAAAGACGAAAACAAGATTTTTGTTTACTACAATGAGAAAAATCCAATTGATGTCAGTATTTCAGTAGCCGATATAGATTCAAAGCACGCGATTTACGCGTTTGATTCTCATTTCAGGGACTATTCAGGATGTTGGAATGTTCCCGTTCCCTTGGGCGCATTGCATCACTACAATCGCACGGGATACTTCAGGGGATATGAGGTTTCTATTTACACTGCGGACAGAACTACGCTGTTGGAACAACATACAATTTGGTACAACGAAAATGCTCCAAAATTTGAGAGAGTTTTGTTCCCGACAGACCCTTGGAATTTGACGTGGATTAACTATACGGAAATGTTTGTTGAAGACTTTTACAATCCACTCCAAATGAATATCAAAGGTGTATGCTTGGATATCGGGGCTAACGATGGACTGTACACCGAATATTTGCTGCGTAATGGAGCGGAAAGGGTTTATGCAGTAGAATGTGACCCTCGAAGCATTAAGTTTCTGAACAAGCGATTCAATGGCGACACAAGGGTTGTAATTGTTGACAAAGGTTTATGGAATGCAAACCAAAACGGTGTAAAGTTAGCCTACAAAGAAGATACAAGCACTGTTTCATCCATCAAAACTGAAGTTCATCACTTCGATGAAAACAATTATTTCTACATCGATACTTGGGATTATGCAACCCTAAAAAGCAAAATGAATATCAGCAAAGTAGATTTTTTCAAAATTGATATTGAAGGTGCGGAATATGAGGTTTTCGAATCAATGACCGATGATGACATTTGCGAAATTGAAGGTTTTATGGTTGAAATTCATTGGAACTCAAATGGTCGTATTTATGGTATCACCGATAGATTGCAAAGATTAGGATACTCAATCGAACTTCGCAGACACACCGTGGACAATGCTGTAATAGAGAACCGTGATGAATGGAAGGACTACGACCTGTGCACATTCTACGCTTCAAAAAAAAAAGAACCTCGGAAGTTTAGTTTAGTCATTCATCACTTACAAACGACTCTGTTGACTGATGTTGAAAAGCAAAGTCGTGATAAAATTGATTTTCTAATTTATTTGTTGAAAAAAGATTCTCGTTTTAGTGAGGTCAAGTGGTATCGTCATATGAATGCTCCTTGGAAAGAATTACCCACTACCGAAAATTGCAATAGACCAAATGCGGTGTCTATGGAACAATTTCCAAATGGCACGAATGAATATGGGCAAACTGCCCTAACACCTGCACATTATGGTTGTTTTAGAGCATTCAATGATGCCATTCAGATGAAGTTCAATCAGGATTTTTCAGCAACAATGGTATTTGAGGGGGACGCGGACATTCAGGATGTGAATCAATACATTGAATGCCTATATGCTGCATTGTGCGAGGCCGACAAAAATCAAATTGACTTCATTTCATTCGGAGGCGCGTATCATTTAGAAACAGGCGATTTATTGGCGCATCCTGTAGAACGCATTGATGCTTTGCCTTTTGGGTGGATTTCGAAACACGTTCCTTTTGCGCATTCGATAATTATTCCTCAGAGATACATCAGACAGATGATGCACGCCTTTGCAAAGGAGCCTTGGGATGTTGCTGATTTATTTTTTATCAATCATTTTAATATGAATCCTGACAGAAGGCAATTTGTAAGTGAAATTCAACTCAGTCATCAAATTGATGGGTATTCACTAATTGACAAAAAGATTAAAAATTACTTAATCAAATGAGAATCGCACATATTCAACCAAGCGTAATTTCAGTCCCCCCAAATGGATGGGGGGCAATTGAAAAAATCATTTGGGAATACAAAATGGTTTTGAATCAGTTAGGACACGTCTGCGAAGTAGTCAATTTGCAAGATTTAAAGGCCGAAGAATGGGACGTTGTTCATTGCCATATGTTTGACCAAGCATTGTGGTTGGCCGAACAAAAAATCCCATATTTCTATTCTCACCACGACCATCATTCGATAGTGTGGGGTGAAGAAAGTGCTAACTATCAATTAAATCTGAAAGCAATGAGACTTGCTGAGGTTGCCTTTGTTCACGCGAAAAGTAGTATTGAGGTCTTCAAAAATATCCCTTATTATTTGAGTCACGGTGTCAATACTGAATTCTTTAATTTTGTAGAGCCGAAAGGTATTGATGAGCCAAATATTATTATTGTAGGAAACAATGGTTTGGCGGGGACTGAGAAAGTATTTGACCGAAAAGGATTCAGATATGCAATAGAGGCGGCACGTGAATTAAAGTGGTCAATTACTATGGTTGGCCCCAAAGCAACCCAAGAACAGTTTCTTAGGGAAAACCCTGATTTGCAGTATGAAAAATTAAGGTTGGTTTTTGATGCGGACGAAGAGCAGTTGAAGAAAGAACTACAGAATGCTCATTTAATGATTCACGCTACGTTTGTAGAGGCAGGTCATCCCCCTTTAACACCGTTGGAAGCAATGTCTTGCGGGGTCCCTGTAATTGGCACACCAATGGGTGACGATGTGCCTCAAATAGTATGTGAAAGAACTACCGAAAGCGTAGTGGAAGGAATTAAACAATTTGTATTTCAGAGACACGCATTAATTGAAGAAGCACGTCAAATTGCCGAAAATTACGATTGGAAAATTATTGTAGAAAATAATTTATTGAAATGGTATTTTGAGGTATTGGACCGAAACAATATGGCTAACACGGCCCGTAGAATTTACCATCAATCGACCATCAATAAAGTGCAAGACACTATGATGTTCAAGTATTTAGATGGTGCAAGGGTTGATTTGGTTGGCAGTAGCGACTTTAAATACAAATCAGAATTATTTATTCAAGACACTCAAGAAGTTATTTACGGTTGTGAAATAAAATGCGGGATGTTCGCACAATCTGCAAGAAAATATCATCGTAACTATGCTTGGAAAATCACAGATGAAAAGGGGAACGAATTCATTCAACCTTACGATGCAAAAAACAAAAGGGTTTACGTGGCCATCGAAAGTTCAAGTTTAGGAGATTCCTTGGCTTGGATGCCGATTATAGAAGAGTTCAGATTGGTTCACTCCTGTAAATTGATTGTAAGCACTTTTTGGAACGATATGTTCAAGGATGCATATCCTGAAATTGAATTTATCAGGGCAGGTACACCCGTGAATAATATTTACGCGATGTACAGAATAGGTTGGTATTATGAAAACGATGGATTGGATGTTCATTTTGGACATCATTCGAGGGATTTTCGCAAATTCTCACTGCAAGGTACGGCCTGTGATATATTGGGCTTGCCCGACATTGAAGTCAAACCCAAAATAAAAGAAGTTGAAGGTCAAAAATTCAATAAAAAATATGTGGTTATTGCACCTCACGCTTCGAGTCATTGCAAATATTGGCACAATGAAGAAGGATGGGCTAAAGTGGTCGAATTTTTAAACGACTTGGGATATGAAGTTTGGAACATCTCAAAAGAGTCTGCATCAAGCGATTGGGAGAATTCTAAGTTGCCAAAAAACGCCTTAAAAAATGTAATTGATAAGACAGGAGACATACATATAGACGAAAGGATTTCTCAAATAAAATCCTCATCTTTGTTTATTGGATTAGGGAGCGGACTTTCGTGGTTGGCTTGGGCCTGTAGTACACCTGTTGTCCTAATAAGTGGTTTCTCAAGGCCTGTAAGCGAATTTACGGATTGTACCCGTGTCTTTAATCAAAATGTGTGTAATGGATGCTTTAACGATTACAGGCTTGATGCAGGTAATTGGAATTGGTGCCCTAAATATGAAAATACTGACAAAATGTATGAATGCAGTAAGTCGATTACTCCTGAACAAGTAATTGATGCAATTAGGAAAACACTAAACAAGCACCAAACAGCACCCGATGGCTAAAAACATTTTAATCACACCCTATAGGAATTCCACGAATCCTTTAGAGTTACCAAAAATAGACTTCATAAATGGCTCTACGGCCATTACGCTTCAAGTTGAAGAAACTACACAGTCGATAACTTATGTTGGTTCTGCAGGCACGCTTTTGCAAATCAATAATGATTTAACAGGCACAACCGTATCCACAAAAAACATTGCAATTACAGGTGTTATTAAAAACACAGGTATAACCTCGAATTCGGGGTTAAATGATTTTGTGGTAGTTGATATTGCTACGGGTCAGTTTTACTACCGTAGTGCACCAACGGGTACTTCAGGTTCTTCGGGTCAAAGCGGCACAAGCGGAACTTCAGGAGCCAACGGCTCTTCGGGTACTTCGGGAGCCAACGGCTCAAGTGGTACTTCAGGGGCCAATGGTTCGTCAGGTACCTCAGGGGCGAATGGCTCATCAGGAACATCGGCATCAAGTGGAACTTCAGGCTCTACAGGTTCGTCGGGAACTTCAGGTGCAAATGGTTCATCAGGGACATCAGGTGTAAATGGTTCATCAGGAACATCAGGAACATCGGGTGAAAATGGTAGTTCGGGAACATCGGGAGAAAATGGCTCTTCAGGAACATCAGGTGAAAATGGTAGTTCAGGAACATCGGGCGAAAATGGCTCAAGTGGAACATCAGGTGAAAATGGTAGTTCGGGAACATCGGGTGAAAATGGTTCAAGTGGAAGTTCGGGTACTTCAGGAGCAAACGGAAGTTCAGGAACTTCAGGCGCAAATGGAACATCAGGTACATCGGGAGGCAGTGGAGCGTCAATAAGTGATGGTTGGGATTGGGGTACACCAATTAATGCAACCAAAATGTATTCAAGCAATGGTGCTTTGGATTCATCCTCAGTCTTATTGAATATTTCGGAAACTTCGTTGACATCTCAAAACTATGCGAGTCAATTTTCATTGATTGGTATTGGTTCAAAAATTACAACACGGGGTGGATTGTTTGGAGCAAATGTGACGGAATGGGAAGTTACATCTGTAACCGATTCAGGCACATATTATGAATTTGGTGTAACTTATCTTTCAGGTACTCAATGGACTCCATCAACGGGAGACGATATTTTATGTGATTTTGCTATTGCGGGTCAAGCGGGAACAAGTGGAACTGCGGGAACGTCAGGTGCCAATGGTTCTTCGGGAACGTCAGGGGCGAATGGCACATCAGGCACATCAGGAGAAAATGGAACAAGCGGAACATCGGGCTCTACAGGTTCATCAGGAACTTCGGGAGCGGGGGTTGCTAATTATTATGCTCAATATAGCAGTAGCGTATCACAGGCTATTGCAGTAGTTAATACCCCTCAAGTTATCACTTATAATACCGTCGAAATAGAAAATGGTATTAGTTTTTCAGGAGGTCAAATAACCGTACAATACTCAGGTATTTACGAATTTAGTTTTTCTCCACAAGTTGAAAAAACACAGGGTGGTACAGCAGTCAACGTAGATTTTTTCATTAGAAAAAACGGATTTGACGTAATCAGAACAGATTCTATCATTGGATTGGTATCCAATAGTCAATTACAACTTCCTTTTGTTTCTTTGACTTTAGAGTTGTTACAAAATGACTTTATTGAGTTACTATTTGCATCCTCAAGTACGTTTGTTCAAATAACTGCGGAAGCCGCTAAAACTACACCATTTGTGGCCCCCGCTGCACCATCTGTAATTGTAAGCCTTAAAAATATTGGTGTTGCAGCGGTGGCTTATACCTCTACATCAGGAAGTTCAGGACAAAGTGGTACTGCAGGGGTTTCGGGAACAAGTGGTTCTACAGGAACTTCAGGTTCTTCAGGCGAAAGCGGAACAGCAGGTACTTCGGGTATTGCAGGTACTTCGGGTACTGCGGGTACTTCAGGAGCAAATGGTACAGCAGGTACAGCAGGAACTACAGGTACATCAGGTAGTTCGGGCGATAGTGGTTCAAGTGGAACGTCAGGAACAGGAGGTTCGTCAGGTTCTTCAGGCGATAGTGGTTCAAGTGGAACTTCAGGAACAGGTGGTTCAAGCGGTACTTCAGGAACAGGAGGTTCATCGGGTTCTTCAGGAAATAGTGGTTCAAGTGGAACTTCAGGAACAGGAGGTTCAAGTGGTACTTCAGGAACAGGAGGTTCATCGGGTTCTTCAGGAAATAGTGGTTCAAGTGGAACTTCAGGAACAGGAGGTTCAAGTGGTACTTCAGGAACAGGAGGTTCATCGGGTTCTTCAGGAAATAGTGGTTCAAGTGGAACTTCAGGAACAGGCGGTTCGTCAGGTTCTTCAGGGAATAGTGGTTCAAGCGGCACTTCAGGAACAGGAGGTTCGTCAGGTTCTTCAGGCGATAGTGGTTCAAGTGGAACTTCAGGAACAGGCGGTTCAAGCGGTACTTCAGGAACAGGAGGTTCAAGCGGTACTTCAGGAACAGGAGGTTCGTCAGGTTCTTCAGGCGATAGTGGTTCAAGTGGAACTTCAGGAACAGGCGGTTCGTCAGGTTCTTCAGGGAATAGTGGTTCAAGCGGCACTTCAGGAACAGGAGGTTCGTCAGGTTCTTCAGGCGATAGTGGTTCAAGTGGAACTTCAGGAACAGGCGGTTCGTCAGGTTCTTCAGGGAATAGTGGTTCAAGCGGCACTTCAGGAACAGGAGGTT
>Ga0315903_10000738_pt1 | contig 48821 bp, 50 predicted proteins | sample LakEriMetagenome_7_FD_203524 | JGI IMG/M metagenome (GOLD analysis project Ga0315903, IMG submission 203524) | Freshwater fungal communities from buoy surface, Lake Erie, Ohio, United States - Buoy 2 MA119 | ecosystem: Environmental > Aquatic > Freshwater > Lake | place: USA: Lake Erie, Ohio... | reverse complement strand
TCAACTGGGACAAGGTGTAGCCATCGGGTTTGGCGCTTACCAACTCATTGGGGCCCAGCATGCCGCTGGCGCCGGCCTTGTTCTCAATGACCACAGGGCTACCCAAAATTCGGGTGGCACTTTCAGCCAAGGCGCGCATCACGCCGTCGGTGGATCCACCCGCAGGCCAAGGGCAAATCAGCTTAATGGGTCTTGAAGGGAAATTACTTTGTGCCATGGCCGGCATGGCAATGCTGACGGCGCCTGCCAAGCTGGCTTGAAGAACGTCACGTCGGTTTAAATCAATTGTCATTTGAAAAATCCAAAAATACTTGTTGAAAGGATGTGTTGGATGAGCGCTGTTTATTCGGCTTTGGCGCCAGAATCTTTGACCACTTTGGCCCACTTCACAATTTCAGCAGCTTGGTATTTGGCCAGTTCATCGGAGGACGAGAGAACAGCTTCAAGCCCTAATGTTTTTAAGCGCTCTGCCACTTCAGGCAATTTGAAAACACGCAACACTTCTGCATTCAATCTGTCAATGACAGGCTTGGGCGTGTTGGCAGGGGCAAACATGGCAAACCAGGTGATGGCTTCGAAGCCGGGCAATGATTCAGCCACGGTGGGCACATCGGGCGCAGCGGCAGAGCGCTTGGCCGTGGTTTGCGCAATTGCTCGAATCTTGCCTTCTTTGGCCATGGGCAGGGCTGAAGGCATGTTGTCAAACACCAATTGAACACTGCCCCCCAACAAGTCAGGCAAGTAAAACTGACGACCTTTGTAGGGTATGTGCGTCATGCTGGTGCCTGTCATTGACTTGAACAATTCGCCTGACATGTGAACCGAGGTGCCAATGCCTGGTGAGGCATAGGAGAGTTTGTTCGGATTGGCCTTCATGTAGGCAATGAGCTCGTTTACGGTTTTCACAGGCACGTCGTTGTTGACCACCAGCAAATTGGGTGCGGAAGCAATGAGTGAGATCGGTGTGAAGTTTTTCACCATGTCATAGGGCATTTTTTCGTACAACGCGCCATTGATGGAGTGTGTCCCTACGGTGCCCATGACCAAGGTGTAGCCGTCGCCAGCTGACTTGGCCACTACGTCGCTGCCAATGTTGCCGCCTGCGCCGGGTCTGTTGTCAACCACAATGGGCTGTCCAAGTTGTGATTTTTCGCTGAACAAACGGGCCAGAATGTCGGGAGCGCCCCCTGTGGGAAAGGTCACAACCAAACGGATGGGCTTGTTGGGATAAGCCTGTGCCATGGCGCTTGAACTTCCGAGAAGTCCGAGGCCCAATGAACTGATCAAGCCAAGCGCTCCGATAAGGCTCAGGCTGAAACGGCGATTGGGCTTTGCAAGGTGTTGAGAAAACTGCACAGGGGGCTCCTATAGGGTTCTGTTGCCCCACACTTTAGAGGGCAGGCAAAAGCGGTGGGAGGGTGAAAACCCCTGTAAAAAGGTCAATTTGGCACCAAGGCGTCAGTCTGGGTCTAGGGAAGCGCTCCATCGGTCGTTCCACCCCACCTGCTTGGCTTTTTCTAAATCTCGGCGATTTCTTTTGGTGGGGCGGCCCTGTTCAATGCTCAGAGCGGGCTCTTTGGACAGGCGCCTTTGAACACTTATCTTCTCTCTAAGTTGAAGGCTGTCGTCCGTCTCTTCGTACAAAGCCTGCGCAACTGGCGCTGGGCCCCGTTGATCGCTGATGGCTAAAACCTTCACCGTTCGGGTGATGTCCCCTTGCCGGGCTTTGACGGTGTCACCCACTTTGACTTCTCTAGAGGCCTTGACGGTCTGGTCATTGATGGCCACACGGCCTTTGCCAATTTCGTCTGTGGCCAGAGACCGAGTTTTGTAAAAACGGGCGGCCCAAAGCCATTTATCGATTCTGATTTTGTCCATATGAAGCTTATTTTCGGGTGATTTCGAAGCTTCTAGCCCAATCGAAAGCTGTTTTTTTAGCCAGTTAAACCCGAAGGGGTTCCTATTGAACTAGCCTCAGGTTATAATTCCGAGGCTTTGCCAAGCGGGTAACCGCCGCATAAGATCGCACGCAGCAGTTGATTCCAAACCGCTTGCGCAAGTTGTAAACATCGCCGATTGGATTGAAGCAGCACTGCTGCTTTGATTGAAAGACGAAAAAAAGGAAGAACAATGATTGCATCCTCTATCAAGGCAGAGGTCGTCAAGGCCAATGCTCGTGCTGCCAATGACACGGGTAGCCCCGAAGTTCAGGTAGCTTTGCTCACAGCTCGCATCAACGAGTTGACACCCCATTTCAAAACACACGCCAAAGACCATCACGGTCGCCGCGGTTTGTTGCGCATGGTGAGTCGTCGTCGTAAATTGTTGGACTATTTGCGGTCCAAAGACGCTGACCGCTACGTTGCTCTGATCGCCAAACTTGGCTTGCGCAAATAAGCGTATCGAAAGATGACAAGCGCCTGAGTTAGCCCGCTAGCTCAGGCGCTTTTTACTTTAAGTTTTTTAAAAGACGTTTTCAGACCGAACCCGCGCTGTGTCATTCCATCAGTCATCTGTGTTCCAACATAGATCATTCATGGAATGGCATCGAGTTCAGACTGCAAATATCTAGGCTTTTCAGTGCAGCCGTTTGCACTGTGATTTTCTGGAGTTATTCAATATGTCCATTTTCAACAAAGTGACAAAAACCTTTCAATGGGGCCAACACAAGGTCATCATGGAAACTGGCGAAATAGCACGCCAAGCATCCGGCGCTGTGCTGGTCAACATTGAAGACACCGTGGTTTTGGCCACTGTGGTGGCTTCTAAAAATTCCAAAGCCGGTCAAGACTTTTTCCCATTGACCGTGGACTACATTGAGAAAGCCTATGCAGCTGGCAAGATCCCTGGTAGCTTTTTCAAGCGCGAAGCCAAGCCCAGCGAATTGGAAACCCTTACCAGCCGCCTGATTGACCGTCCTATTCGCCCTCTGTTTCCTGAGGGTTTTTACAACGACGTGCACGTTGTGGTGCATACCGTTTCTTTGAATCCTGAAGTCGACGCCGACATTGCTGCACTCATTGCGGTGAGCGCTGCATTGTCAATTTCTGGCGTGCCTTTCAATGGCCCTATCGGCGCTGCGCGCGTGGGCTACATCAACGGCGAATACGTGTTGAACCCTGGTCAAACACAACGCAAAGACAGTCTGATGGACTTGGTGGTTGCCGGTACAGAATCTGCTGTGCTTATGGTGGAATCAGAGGCGCAACAATTGTCTGAAGAGATCATGCTGGGTGCAGTGGTGTTTGGTCATGAGCAGGGCAACATTGCTGTCAATGCCATTCACGAATTGGTGCGCGATGCTGGCAAACCAGCTTGGGATTGGACAGCGCCCGCCAAGGACGAGCCCCTTATTGCCAAGGTCAAAGCACAAGCCGAAGAAAAACTCCGCGCTGCTTACCAAATTCGCAACAAACAAAGCCGTACACAAGCTTGCCGCGAAACCTACGCTGCCACCATGGAAGGCCTCAAGGCTGATGGCGTTGAGTTTGACAGCGTCAAAGTGGAAGGCATGTTGTTTGACATCGAAGCCAACATCGTTCGCAGCCAAATCTTGGCAGGCGAGCCCCGCATCGATGGCCGCGACACTCGCACTGTTCGTCCCATCGAAATTCGCAACTCAGTATTGCCACGCACACACGGTTCTACCTTGTTCACACGTGGCGAAACACAAGCTTTGGTGATTGCAACTTTGGGCACCGAGCGCGATGCACAACGCATTGACGCCTTGGCAGGTGAGTACGAAGACCGCTTCATGTTGCACTACAACATGCCTCCCTTTGCTACTGGCGAAGTGGGACGCATGGGCTCAACAAAGCGCCGTGAAATTGGTCACGGTCGTTTGGCCAAGCGCGCTTTGGCTGCCGTGTTGCCAAGCAAAGAAGAGTTTCCCTACACCATGCGTGTGGTCTCTGAAATCACAGAGTCCAATGGCTCTTCTTCCATGGCTTCTGTCTGCGGTGGCTGCTTGTCCCTCATGGATGCAGGCGTGCCCATGAAAGCACACGTGGCCGGTATTGCCATGGGATTGATCAAAGATGCCAACCGCTTTGCCGTGTTGACCGACATTTTGGGCGACGAAGATCATTTGGGCGACATGGACTTCAAAGTGGCCGGTACCACCAATGGTGTGACTGCTTTGCAGATGGATATCAAAATCCAAGGCATTACCAAAGAGATCATGCAAGTGGCATTGGCTCAAGCCAAAGAAGCGCGCATGCACATTTTGGGCAAGATGCAAGACGCCATGAGCGAAGCCAAAACCGAAGTTTCCAACTTCGCACCCAAGCTCTTCACTATGAAGATCAATCCTGAGAAAATTCGCGATGTGATCGGTAAGGGCGGCGCAACCATTCGTGCGTTGACCGAAGAAACGGGCACTCAAATCAACATCAATGAAGATGGCACGATTACCATCGCTGCCACTGACGGTGCCAAGGCTGATGAAGCCAAGCGCCGAATTGAACAAATCACCGCTGAAGTTGAAATTGGCAAGGTCTACGAAGGCCCTGTCACTAAATTGCTCGACTTTGGTGCCCTGATCAATTTGTTGCCAGGCAAAGATGGCTTGTTGCACATCAGCCAAATCGCACACGAGCGCGTTGAAAAGGTGTCTGACTATTTGCAAGAAGGTCAGATCGTTAAAGTCAAAGTGCTCGAGACCGACGAAAAAGGCCGTGTGAAGTTGTCCATGAAAGCCTTGATTGATCGACCTGCTGCGCCATCGCAGTCAGAGTAATCAAGCCTTCAGGTTTTGAGGATTGACCATGAAGCCAAAGTTCATTGCAGGTAACTGGAAGATGAATGGCAGTTTGGCTGCCAATGCTTCTTTGTTGCAAGCGGTGTTAGATGGCAGCAAAGGCATGAATTGCCAAGTTGCAGTCTGTGTGCCTTCCGCCTATTTGGCGCAGGTGCAGGCTTTGCTCGCCGGTCAGTCGCTCATTGCTTTAGGTTCTCAAGATGTGTCAGCCCAAGAGGTAGGCGCCTTCACTGGCGAAATCTCGGCTGGCATGTTGAAAGATTTTGCGGTTCGGTTCGCTATCGTGGGTCATTCTGAGCGTCGTCAGTACCATGCGGAATCTGATGCGGTTGTGGCACTTAAAGCGCAACGCGCTTTGTCTTCTGGTATCACACCCATTGTGTGTGTGGGCGAAACTTTGGCCGAGCGCCAAGCTGGTCAGACTGAAGAAGTGGTGAGGCGTCAATTGGCCGCCATTATTCACACCAATGGACATTGCATCAGCGAAATTGTGGTGGCGTACGAGCCTGTTTGGGCCATCGGTACGGGCCTCACGGCAACGCCAGAGCAAGCGCAAGAAGTGCACGCTGTGTTGCGGGCACAACTGAAGGCGGCAACATCGCATTCAAACCGTATTTCTATTTTGTATGGCGGCAGTATGAATGCTGCCAACGCCGCGCAGTTGCTGGCGCAAGCGGACATTGATGGTGGCTTAATTGGTGGCGCTGCCCTCAAAGCGGCCGATTTTCTGGCCATCATGGCTGCTGGTTCAAAAACCGCCTAAGGCGGCTTGAACTTTTGACACAAGATTTTTGATTTGGAGCAAAGCATGAATGCAATGATCACCGTAATTTTGGCTGTACAGATGTTGTCGGCCTTGGCCATGATTGGATTGATCTTGGTGCAACACGGCAAAGGTGCTGACATGGGCGCGGCCTTTGGCAGCGGCAGTTCTGGCAGTTTGTTTGGGGCCTCGGGTGGTGCCAATTTCTTGTCACGCACCACGGCCGTATTAGCGGCTGTATTTTTTGTAAGCACCTTGATGTTGGCTTACTTTGGTAATTTACGTCCTTCTTCTTCAAATAGCGTGTTGGAAGGTAGTTCTGTCCTTGTGCCAACCTCTAAGCCAGCACCTGTAGACAACAGCACGGCCTCACAAATTCCTGGTAACGTACCTGTTACACCTGCTGCGCCTGCAATTCCAAAGTAAGAAATCTCGCGTGCATTAACTTCTTGATGTGCGACAGAAATTTCGGTGTTTACCCTGCAAGATTGACCCTGTTTAGGGGTAAACTACCAGCTGTTCTAAGCGCCAAAAATCCACCTGTGGATGCCTCATGCCATTGGAACAAATAACCGCCGTCGTGGTGAAATTGGTAGACACGCTATCTTGAGGGGGTAGTGGCGAAAGCTGTGCGAGTTCGAGTCTCGCCGACGGCACCAACATAGAGACGCTGAATGTTTGCATTCAGCGTCTCCCAATTGATTTGAAGTTCATGATCAACCTCGACCAATACCTTCCTATCTTGTTGTTCATCTTGGTGGGTGTTGCCATTGGCGTCATTCCCCAAGTTCTGGGCTATATCCTCGGCCCCAATCGCCCTGACGCCGCCAAAAATTCTCCTTACGAATGCGGCTTTGAAGCCTTCGAAGATGCGCGCATGAAATTTGATGTCCGCTACTACTTGGTAGCCATTTTGTTCATTTTGTTTGACCTTGAAATTGCGTTTCTCTTTCCATGGGCGGTGGCGCTCAAAGAAGTGGGTGTCGCGGGCTTCGTGGGTGTCGTTATTTTTCTAAGCATTCTGGTCGTCGGTTTTGTGTACGAATGGAAAAAGGGCGCGCTCGATTGGGAATGATTCTCAAGCAGGCCCTTTGAAAAAATTGTGAATTGAATAGCTTCTTCAACAAGGATGTAAACAATGATTGAAGGCGTGATGAAAGAAGGCTTCATCACCACGAGTTACGACTCTGTGGTGAATTGGGCCAAGACAGGTTCTTTGTGGCCCATGACGTTTGGCTTGGCTTGCTGTGCGGTAGAAATGATGCATGCAGCCACAGCACGCTACGACTTGGCTCGATTTGGTGCAGAAGTTTTCCGTGCCAGTCCGCGACAAAGTGATTTGATGATTGTGGCGGGTACCCTGACCAACAAAATGGCGCCAGCTTTGCGCAAAGTGTATGACCAAATGTCTGAGCCCCGTTGGGTCATTTCCATGGGTTCTTGTGCCAATGGCGGTGGTTATTACCACTATAGCTATTCCGTGGTCAGAGGCTGTGATCGCATTGTGCCGGTTGATGTGTATGTTCCAGGTTGCCCACCAACTGCCGAGGCCCTGATTTACGGCATCATCCAGCTGCAGCAAAAAATTCGCCGCACCAACACCATTGCCCGTGTTTGAAAGAATCAGCATGACTTTTTCTATTCATCCAGAGCAACTCCAGCAAAAGCTCATTCAAGTTTTGGGCTCGCAAGTGTCTGAAGTTTCAGTGGCTTTGAACGAGGTCACTGTGAAAGTGTCTTCCATCAATTACCTGAGTGTCATGCAAGCATTGCGTGATTCGCCTGTTTGTCGCTTCGAGCAACTCATCGATTTGTGTGGCATGGACTACTCAACCTACGCTGATGTTGGTACGGTTGGCCCTCGCTTCGGGGTTGTTGTTCACTTGTTGTCAGTTAGCCTGAATCAGCGAGTTCGTGTCATGGTGCTTTGCCCCCATGATGACTTGCCTTTGGTTGACTCGGTCAATGACTTATGGAATTCAGCCAACTGGTACGAGCGCGAAGCGTTTGACCTGTATGGCATTGTGTTTGAGGGGCACCAAGATTTGCGTCGCATCCTTACCGATTATGGTTTCATTGGTCATCCTTTCAGGAAAGATTTCCCAGTCTCTGGCCATGTCGAAATGCGTTATGACGCTGAGCGCGCGCGCGTGATTTACGAACCTGTTTCCATTGAACCGCGCGAAATCACGCCCCGGATCATCCGCGAAGAAAAATACGGAGGTCTGCACTAAGCGCATCAGCGTTCGTGTCAATCAACATGGCAGAAATTAAAAACTACACCTTGAACTTTGGACCTCAGCATCCTGCGGCCCATGGCGTTCTCAGATTGGTTCTGGAGCTGGATGGTGAGGTTGTGCAACGGGCTGATCCTCACATTGGTCTCTTGCATCGCGCCACTGAAAAGTTGGCAGAAACCAAAACTTATATCCAGTCCTTGCCCTACATGGACCGCTTGGACTATGTGTCCATGATGTGCAATGAGCACGCTTATTGCCTGGCCATTGAAAAGTTGCTTGGCATCGAGGTGCCCAAGCGTGCGCAGTACATCCGCGTGATGTTTTCTGAAATTACACGCCTGCTGAATCACCTCATGTGGTTGGGATCCCATGCCAATGACTGTGGCAGCTCAACTGTCTTGATTTATGCCTTCCGCGAACGTGAAGATTTGTTTGACATGTACGAAGCTGTATCAGGTGCGCGAATGCATGCGGCTTATTACCGCCCTGGGGGTGTCTACCGCGACATGCCAGACACCATGGCGCAGTACCAAGTGAATAAAATTCGCAATGCCAAAGCCATCGCTGAATTGAATGTCAACCGGCAGGGCTCTTTGCTTGACTTCATCGAAGACTTTACAAACCGATTTCCGCAGTGCATTGATGAGTACGAAACATTGCTCACCGACAACCGCATCTGGAAGCAACGTACAGTCGGTGTCGGTGTCGTCTCACCTGAGCGAGCGTTGAATTTGGGCATGACAGGCCCCATGTTGCGCGGCTCTGGCATTGCTTGGGATTTGCGCAAAACACAGCCTTACGATGTGTACTCGGAAGTTGAGTTCGATGTGCCTGTTGGTAAAACAGGTGACAGCTACGACCGCTATTTGGTGCGCATGCAAGAAATGCGTGAATCCAATCGCATCATTCAGCAATGCATCAAGTGGTTGCGCGTCAATCCTGGCCCTGTCATCACAGACAATCACAAAATTGCACCGCCTTCGCGGGAAGCCATGAAGACCAACATGGAAGGTTTGATACACCATTTCAAACTCTTCACCGAAGGTTTTCATGTGCCCGAAGGCCAGGCGTATGCCGCTGTCGAGCATCCCAAAGGTGAGTTTGGTATATACATCGTCAGCGATGGCGCCAACAAACCTTACCGCTTGAAAATCCGTGCCCCGGGCTATGCCCATCTGGCGACCCTTGATGAAATGGCCCGTGGCCACATGCTGGCTGACGCAGTGGCCATCATTGGTACCATGGACATTGTGTTTGGAGAGATTGACAGATGATCTCTGATGCGACCAAAGCCCGCTTCGCTCGCGAAGTGGCCAAATTCCCAGCCGATCAAAAGCAATCAGCCGTCATGGCTTGTTTGTCTATCGTGCAACAAGAGCTTGGCTGGGTCAGCTCCGAAAGCGAGAAAGTTGTGGCCGACTACCTGGGCATGGCGCCCATGGCTGTGCACGAAGTCACCACTTTTTACAACATGTACAACCAGCAAAAATTGGGTAAGTTCAAGCTGAACGTTTGCACCAATTTACCTTGTCAGTTGCATGGCGGCCAGCAAGCATTGGCCCATTTGCAAAAGCGTTTGGGCATTCAAGTGGGTGAAACAACCGCTGATGGCCTGTTTACTTTGCAGCCAAGCGAATGCCAAGGCGCTTGCGCGGATGCGCCTGTGTTGCTGGTCAATGACCGCACCATGTGCAGTTTCATGAGCAACGAGAAGCTCGATGATTTGTTAGACACTTTGCAAAAATCTGGAGGCGCAGCATGAGCGCTGATCTGAAACAATTGTTGTCGCGTTTTGCGGCCAGCGGCTTAGAAACTTCGTTCCACGAGCGTCATCTGAATCCTCAAATCTTGGCTGGTTTGAATGGCAACAACTGGGGCTTGAAAGATTACGAAGCTCGCGGTGGTTACCAAGCTTTGCGCAAAATTTTGGGCCAAGACGGCGGTGAGGGTTTGACACAAGACCAAGTCATTGCCACGGTGAAAGAGTCTGCCTTGCGCGGCCGGGGCGGAGCCGGTTTTCCGACTGGCCTCAAGTGGAGCTTCATGCCCCGTCAGTTTCCGGGTCAAAAGTATTTGGTTTGCAATTCTGACGAAGGCGAACCCGGAACTTGCAAAGACCGCGACATCATGCAGTTCAATCCGCACATCGTGATTGAAGGCATGGCCATTGCGGCTTATGCCATGGGCATCAATGTCGGTTACAACTACATTCACGGCGAAATTTTCCAAACCTATGAGCGGTTTGAAGCTGCGCTTGAAGAAGCTCGCGCAGCAGGCTTCTTGGGTGACAAGATCATGGGGAGCAACTTCAACTTTCAGCTGCATGCTACGCATGGATTTGGTGCTTACATCTGTGGTGAAGAAACGGCTTTGCTTGAATCCTTGGAGGGCAAAAAAGGCCAACCTCGCTTCAAGCCACCATTCCCCGCTAGTTTCGGTTTGTATGGCAAGCCCACCACCATCAACAACACCGAGACCTTTGCAGCGGTACCTTGGATCATTCGCAATGGGGGTCAGGCCTATTTGGAGTGCGGTAAACCCAACAATGGCGGCACCAAAATTTTCTCCATCAGTGGTGATGTAGAGCGTCCTGGCAATTACGAAATTCCAATGGGCACCTCTTTCCCCAAACTCTTGGAGTTGGCTGGCGGTATGCGCGGTGGTCGTCAATTGAAAGCGGTCATTCCAGGAGGCTCTTCAGCCCCTGTGTTGCCCGCCAACATCATGATGGACATCACCATGGACTATGACTCGATTGCCAAAGCTGGCTCTATGCTGGGATCTGGTGCAGTCATCGTCATGGACGAAACACGTTGCATGGTCAAATCTTTGCAACGCTTGTCTTATTTCTACTCTCACGAATCGTGTGGTCAATGCACACCTTGCCGGGAAGGCACGGGTTGGTTGTGGCGTATGGTTGATCGAATTGAAAATGGTCACGGCCGCGCAAGCGACCTCGACTTGTTGAACTCGGTGGCAGACAACATCCAAGGTCGCACCATTTGCGCTTTGGGTGATGCCGCCGCCATGCCTGTGCGCGGAATGATCAAACATTTCCGGCACGAATTTGAGTACCACGTTGAGCACAAGACCTGCATGGTCCCCGCTTACGTTTGAGACGGCAGATAACCATGGTTGAAATTGAACTAGACGGTCAAAAAGTTGAGGTCCTAGAGGGCAGCATGGTCATGCATGCCGCTGAAAAGGCCGGCACTTACATTCCTCACTTCTGCTACCACAAGAAATTGAGCATTGCGGCCAACTGCCGCATGTGTTTGGTTGATGTTGAAAAAGCACCCAAGCCCATGCCTGCCTGTGCGACACCTGTCACGCAGGGCATGATCGTGAGAACCAAAACTGACAAGGCAATCAAAGCCCAACAGTCAGTCATGGAGTTTTTGCTGATCAATCACCCCCTCGATTGTCCGATTTGCGATCAAGGCGGTGAGTGCCAATTGCAAGATCTGGCTGTGGGTTATGGCGGCTCGGGTTCGCGTTACGAAGAAGAAAAACGAGTGGTGTTCCACAAAGATGTGGGACCCCTTGTCAGCATGCAAGAGATGAGCCGTTGCATTCACTGCACACGTTGCGTTCGCTTCGGCCAAGAGGTGGCCGGCGTCATGGAACTTGGTATGTCACACCGCGGCGAGCACGCCGAAATTGAAACCTTCGTAGGTCAATCGGTTGACTCAGAACTCTCTGGCAACATGATTGACATTTGCCCCGTAGGCGCTCTCACCAGCAAGCCATTTCGCTACAGCGCCCGAACTTGGGAATTGTCTCGTCGCAAATCGATTGCTCCGCACGATTCATCGGGCGCCAACTTGGTGGTGCAAGTTAAAAACAACGAAGTGCTTCGTGTGGTGCCTTTGGAAAACGAAGAAGTCAACGAGTGCTGGATTGCCGACCGTGATCGCTTCTCCTACGAAGCCTTGAACAGTGCCGACCGTCTGCGCGCCCCCTTGATCAAACAGGGTGGTGAGTGGAAAGAAGTCGATTGGCAGACCGCTTTGGAATACGTGGCGAATGGACTTAATCAAATCAGCAAAGACCACGGTGCAAGCAGCATTGGCGCTTTGGTCAGCCCGCACAGCACACTTGAAGAGTTGCATTTGGCAAGCACCTTGGTTCGCTCCTTGGGTTCCGACAACATTGACCATCGTTTGCGCAATGCCGAATTTGTGAAGTCTGAAGGCGCGCGGTACTTGGGTACTTCTATCGCAAGCTTGACCCAACTTCAGCGCGTGTTGGTGGTGGGGAGCAATCTGCGCAAAGACCATCCCTTGTTTGCACAGCGCATTCGTCAAGCACAACGCAATGGTGCGCAAGTCAACGCCATCACTTCAAAGGCTTTGTTGCATGTAACCGATGCTTGGGCTATGCCTTTGGCGCATGTCGATTTGCAAGAAGCCAGTGCTTGGGCGCAAAGCTTGGCCAATGTGGCGGCGGCCGTTGCGGCAGAGAAGGGCGTGACAGCGCCGGCTCAAGGTCAAGCAACGCCTGAGGCACAAGCTATCGCCAAGTCACTTTTGGGCGGCGACCGCAAAGCTGTTCTGTTGGGTAACGCAGCTGCTCACCACGCCAACGCATCGAGTTTGCTCAATTTGGCAAAGTGGATTGCAGAACAAACGGGCGCAACTTATGGTTACCTCACAGAAGCTGCCAACACAGTGGGAGCGCAATGGGCCAAAGCAGAGCCACAGACTGGTGGCTTGAATGCGGCGCAGATGCTGGCTGGCGGATTGAAAGCGGTTTTGCTTCTGAATACAGAGCCTGTTGAAGACTCTGCAGCCGGTGTCAAAGCAGTGGCTGCCTTGGCAACCATGCAAATGGTTGTCACCCTCAGTCCATTCAAAACCAACATGGCTTTCTCGGACGTGTTGTTGCCAATTGCACCCTTCACGGAAACTTCTGGCAGTTTCGTCAATGCAGAAGGGCGATTGCAAAGCTTTCATGCGGTGGTCAAACCCTTGGCCGAAACCCGCCCGGCTTGGAAAGTGTTGCGTGTGTTGGCCAACATGCTGGGATTGCCCCAGTTGGCTTTCGAAACATCGCAAGATGTGTTGAAACAAATTACTGATGTGCCTTTGAATTTGAGCAACGAATGCCGCTCTGAAGTTCGATTGGATGGCAATGCCGACACGCCTTGCGTGGCGTCAATTTATCAGCTCGACAGTCTGGTGCGCCGCTCACCTTCTTTACAGCTTACGGCTGATGCCCGAAATGCGGTTCCAAATCGAATGTCTGCTCCTGAAGGAGTACGTGCATGATCGACGCTCTTTACAATAGCGGCTTAAATGCCATCTCTGCTGGTTGGTGGGCCACCATGGTTTGGCCTGTGTTGTGGATTCTGATCAAAATTGTGTGTGTCTTGGCACCCCTCATGGGCGCTGTGGCTTACCTCACTTTGTGGGAGCGCAAACTGTTGGGCTTCATGCAAGTCCGCTTGGGACCTAACCGCGTGGGCCCTTTCGGTTTGTTGCAGCCTATCGCCGACGCATTGAAGCTGCTTACCAAAGAAATCATTACGCCATCCGCTGTGGCGCCTGGCTTGTTTCGCTTGGGCCCTATCATGGCCATCATGCCGGCATTGGCTGCATGGGTTGCCATTCCGTTTGGACCTGAAGTGGCACTTACCAACTTGAATGCCGGCCTTTTGTTGGTGATGGCCATTACCTCCATTGAGGTATATGGCGTCATCATTGCGGGTTGGGCCTCGAATTCCAAGTACGCGTTCTTGGGTGCCTTGCGCGCCTCTGCGCAAATGGTGAGCTACGAAATTGCCATGGGCTTTTGCTTTGTGGTGGTCATCATGGTCACTGGCAGCATGAATCTCACTGAAATTGTGCTGACACAGGGCAAAGGCGAAATGGCCAGCCTGGGCCTGAACTTCTTGTCTTGGAACTGGCTGCCTTTGTTCCCTATTTTCATGGTCTACCTGATTTCGGGTGTGGCTGAAACTAACCGTCACCCCTTCGACGTGGTTGAAGGTGAAGCCGAAATTGTGGCGGGTCACATGGTGGAGTACTCCGGAATGGGCTTTGCCATCTTTTTCTTGGCCGAATACGCCAGCATGTGGTTGGTGTCTATTTTGGCCGTGATCATGTTCTTGGGCGGCTGGATGTCACCCATCGACAGTGCATTGTTCAACTTCATTCCAGGTTGGATTTGGTTGGGTATCAAGACCTTCTTCGTCGTGTCTATGTTCATTTGGATTCGCGCCACATTCCCGCGTTTCCGTTATGACCAGATCATGCGTTTGGGTTGGAAGATTTTCATTCCAGTCACCTTGGTGTGGCTGTTGATTGTGGGCGCTTGGTTGCATTCGCCTTGGAACATTTGGAAATAACCGGGTTAAGACATGTCTACAGTGGCTGTATCCAACTTTTCGTTCAAAGATTTTCTCAAGAGCTTCATGCTGTTTGAGTTGGTCAAAGGCATGGCTTTGACGGGGCGCTACGCTTTCCGTCGCAAAGTCACCCTTCAATTCCCCGAAGAGAAGACACCTTTGTCTCCGCGCTTCAGGGGTTTACACGCTTTGCGCCGCTATGAAAACGGCGAAGAGCGCTGCATTGCTTGCAAACTATGTGAGGCTGTTTGCCCTGCCATGGCCATCACCATTGAGTCTGATGTGCGTGCGGACGGCTCACGCCGCACCACCCGTTATGACATCGATTTAACGAAGTGCATCTTCTGCGGTTTTTGCGAAGAAAGTTGCCCCGTCGATTCCATTGTAGAAACCTCTATCTTGGAATACCACGGCGAGAAACGCGGCGATTTGCACTACACCAAAGAGATGCTGTTGGCCGTGGGTGATCGTTACGAAAAAGACATTTCAGCTGCCAAAGCGGCTGATGCCAAATACCGTTGATCGGTTGATTTATAAAAACTAACAAGCGACAACCCATGGACGTCAAAACTGGTTTCTTTTATCTCTTCTCGGTGGTGCTTTTGTTTGCATCCTTCCGAGTTGTGACTGCGCGCAACCCGGTGCATGCTGTGTTGTTTCTCATGTTGGCTTTTTCACAGGCTTCAGGTCTGTGGCTCATGCTTCAAGCCGAATTTTTGGCCATGGTCTTGGTCTTGGTTTATTTGGGCGCGGTCATGGTACTGTTCTTGTTTGTGGTCATGATGCTTGACCTTAACCTAGACACTTTGCGCAAAGGTTTCTGGAAACACTTTCCTCTGGCGGCTTCTTTAGGCGCCTTGATTGCGCTTGAAATGGCTGCTGTGCTCATCAGCGGTTTTAGAGCTTCTGAGGTCCCCAAAGCGGCCGCTGTGGTGGGTCAAATTGGCCCGCAAATTTCCAACAGCAAGGCGCTGGGTATCTTGCTGTACACCGAATACCTGATGCCGATTCAAGTGGCCGCTGCTATTTTGTTGGTGGCCATGATTGCAGCCATTGCGCTGACACTGCGTCAACGGAAAGACAGCAAAGCCATCAGTGCTTCCGAACAAGTGCATGTCCGTGCCAGTGATCGTTTGGTTCTTGTGAAGATGGATGCCGTGAAGGTGGGCGAGGCGCCAAAAGCGCCAGTTGAAGCAGATGCCGCCAAGGAGACTAAATCATGACTTTGACACTGGGACACTATTTGTCACTTGGCGCCATGTTGTTTGCATTGTCAGTCATTGGCATTTTCTTGAATCGAAAGAATCTGATTGTGCTTTTGATGGCCATTGAGCTCATGCTCTTGGCTGTCAATATGAATTTTGTGGCTTTCTCTCACTACTTGGGTGACATGCACGGACAAGTGTTCGTGTTCTTCATCTTGACAGTGGCAGCTGCCGAGTCCGCCATCGGTCTGGCCATTTTGGTGCTCTTGTTCCGCAACATGAACAGCATCAATGTGGATGAACTTGATTCGCTCAAGGGCTAAGAGGTTAAAAAAACATGAGTCAAACCCTCAACGCTTCTACGCTGCTTGCCGTGCCAATGGCGCCTTTAGTGGGCGCTGTTCTGGCAGGTATTTTCGGTACGCAATTTGGCGGTAACTGGATAGGTCGACGCCTAACGCATTCCATCACCATTTTGGGCGTGCTCATTGCTTTCATATTGTCAGCCTCTACTTTGAAAAGCGTGGCCATGGATGGCGCTCGCTTCAATGAAACCCTCTACACCTGGATGACCGTGGGCGGTCTCAGTATGGAGGTGGGCTTCATGGTCGATGGCCTCACGGCCATGATGATGTGCGTTGTCACTTTTGTCTCGCTCATGGTTCACATCTACACCATTGGTTACATGGAAGAAGATGAAGGCTACAACCGTTTCTTTGCTTACATCTCTTTGTTCACTTTCTCCATGCTGATGCTTGTCATGAGCAACAACATGTTGCAGCTTTTCTTTGGATGGGAAGCGGTTGGTTTGGTGTCTTACTTGCTCATTGGTTTCTGGTTCAACAAACCCACCGCCATTTTTGCCAACATGAAAGCCTTCTTGGTGAACCGAGTCGGTGATTTTGGATTCATCTTGGGCATTGGGCTCATTGCCGCTTACACGGGCACCCTGAATTACACAGAGGCATTTGCCAAAGCATCTGACCTCGGTGCCCTGACATTGCCTGGCACTTCTTGGATGTTGGTCACTGTCATTTGCATTTGCTTGTTCATTGGTGCGATGGGCAAGTCGGCGCAGTTCCCTTTGCATGTGTGGTTGCCAGACTCCATGGAAGGCCCTACCCCCATTTCTGCTTTGATTCACGCCGCTACCATGGTCACGGCCGGTATTTTCATGGTGGCCCGCATGTCACCTTTGTTCGAGTTGTCTGAAACGGCCTTGAACTTCATCATGATCATTGGTGCCATTACAGCCTTGTTCATGGGCTTCTTGGGCATTATTCAGAACGATATTAAGCGCGTGGTGGCTTATTCCACTTTGTCTCAATTGGGTTACATGACAGTGGCTTTGGGTGCCTCCGCCTATTCAGTGGCGGTGTTCCACCTCATGACGCACGCTTTCTTCAAAGCCTTGCTGTTCTTAGGCGCTGGCTCGGTCATCATGGGCTTGCACCACAACCAAGACATTCGTTACATGGGTGGCGTGCGCAAGTACATGCCCATCACGTGGATCACCTCATTGCTGGGTTCTTTGGCGTTGATTGGTACGCCACTCTTTTCAGGTTTCTACTCCAAAGACAGCATCATTGAAGCCGTGCACGAAAGTCACTTGGCTGCTGCAGGCTTCGCCAACTTTGCCGTGCTGGTCGGCGTGTTTGTCACAGCTTTTTATTCGTTCCGCATGTATTTCTTGGTTTTCCATGGCAAAGAACGCTACGACCAGAATCCCGATGCGCATCACGGTCATCATGGCGATCACCACGATGACCACGACACCCACAGCCCTCACGAGTCACCTTGGGTGGTTACAGTGCCTTTGATTTTGTTGGCGATTCCGTCTGTTGTCATTGGTTACATGACCATCACGCCCATGCTGTTTGGCGAATTTTTCAAAGATGCCATCTTCATCGATGCTGAAAAGCATGCCGGCATGAAGGTATTGGCTGAGGCTTTCCATGGCCCCGTGGCCATGGCTTTGCATGCTGTCACAACGGCACCATTCTGGCTTGCATTGGCGGGTGTGGTGGTGTCTTGGTACATGTACCTGATCAATCCTGCAGTGCCTGCCGCCATTGGTCGTGCCTTGCGTCCGTTGGTGGTTCTTCTAGAGAACAAGTACTACATGGACTGGATCAATGAAAACATTTTGGCTCGCGGTGCGCGCGCCCTTGGCAATGGTCTTTGGAAAGTCGGCGACCGCACCTTGATCGATGGCCTGCTGGTCAATGGTTCTTGGAAGCTTGTGGGCAGGGTCTCTAACTGGACGCGTAAGTTGCAAACGGGTTATCTGTACCACTATGCCTTGGTCATGATCTTGGGTATCTTTTTGCTAATGACGTACTTCGTCTGGCTCAACAAATAAGGAAGTCACAAAATGGGAATGTTGAGCCTTGCCATTTGGACGCCTATCGCGTTCGGCATTGTTTTGTTGGCCTTGGGCCGGGATGAACAAGCGCAATCTGTGCGCTGGTTGTCATTGGTCGGTGCCATTGTGAGTTTCTTGGTCACGCTGCCTTTGTATACGGGTTTCAAGCTTGATACCGCTGACATGCAGTTTGTTGAGAAATCCTCATGGATTGAGCGTTTCAACGTCAATTACCACTTGGGTGTTGATGGTATCTCTTTGTGGTTTGTCATTTTGACGGCCTTCATCAATGTGATTGTGATCATTGCAGGATGGGAAGTCATTACACGCAAAGTTAACCAATACATGGCAGCTTTCTTAATTCTGTCTGGCTTGATGATTGGCGTGTTCTCAGCTTTAGATGGCTTGTTGTTCTATGTGTTCTTTGAAGCCACGCTTATTCCGATGTATTTGATCATCGGTATCTGGGGCGGCCCCAACAAGATTTATGCCGCCTTCAAGTTTTTCTTGTACACCTTGCTTGGTTCATTGCTCACCCTCATTGCCTTGATCTTTTTGTACATCCATTCGGGTGGCAGTTTCGACATCGCTACATGGCATGAGTTGCCACTGTCTGCTACCGCGCAGAACTTCTTGTTCTTTGCATTCTTCGCAGCCTTTGCTGTCAAAGTGCCGATGTGGCCTGTTCATACTTGGCTACCTGATGTGCACGTTGAAGCGCCTACGGGTGGCTCTGCGGTGCTGGCGGCCATCATGTTGAAACTGGGTGCCTATGGTTTCTTGCGATTCTCCATGCCCATTGCGCCCGATGCGGCGCACGAGTGGGGCACCTTCATGATTGTGTTGTCCTTGGTGGCCGTGATCTATGTGGGCTTAGTGGCCATGGTCCAGCAAGATATGAAAAAACTGGTGGCTTATTCATCCGTGGCGCACATGGGCTTCGTTACCCTGGGGTTCTTCATCTTTAACCCGCTAGGCATGTCAGGTGGCTTGGTGCAAATGATCGCGCACGGTTTTGTTTCAGCGGCCATGTTCTTGTCAATTGGCGTGCTGTATGACCGTGTTCACTCGCGAGAAATTGCAAGCTACGGCGGTGTGGTGAATACCATGCCCAAGTTCACAGCTTTTGCTTTGCTGTTCTCAATGGCCAACTGCGGATTGCCAGGCACCGCAGGATTTGTAGGTGAGTGGATGGTCATTTTGGGTGCAGTCCAATTTGATTTCGTGGTGGGCCTGTTGGCGGCCTCTGCCTTGATCTTTGGCGCTGCTTACACCCTGTGGATGTTCAAGCGCGTTTACTTGGGTCCTGTCACCAACGACGATGTCAAAGAACTCACAGACATCAATGCGCGTGAGTTCACAGTCATGGCTTTACTGGCCATTGCGGTGCTTTACATGGGCTTGTACCCCAAGCCGTTCACCGATGTGATGGAAGTCTCTGTGGCCAATTTGTTGGAGCATGTGGCTGCTTCCAAATTGCCTTGATCGCTTGTGATCAGCTGAAACTTTAAGATAGAGAGAATAGACATGATTGACTCAACCAGCTGGATGACGATTTACCCGGAAATCGTTTTGCTGGTCATGGCATGCGTGATTGCGCTGGTTGACCTGCTGGTCACAAGCCCTAAGCGCACTGTGACTTATGTTTTAAGTTTGGTCTCCCTCGGTGGGGTGGCTTTGTTGCATGCCTTCTACGCTGATTCCGGGCACACGCTTTATGGTTTTGGTCGTTTGGTGGTCAGTGATCCCATGGGCCATTGGCTTAAGTGTTTCGCCACCATCGCTGTCATGGTGACCTTGGTGTATGCACGTCCCTATGCGGCCGATCGCGACATGCTGCGCGGTGGTGAAATTTTCAGCCTGTCGGTGTTTGCCTTGCTTGGCATGAGCATCATGATTTCTGGTCAAAACTTTTTGGTTTTGTACCTCGGCCTTGAGTTGCTCACTTTGTCTAGCTATGCCTTGGTGGCCTTGCGCCGCGACAACATGCAGGCAACAGAGGCCGCCATGAAGTATTTCGTGCTGGGTGCCATGGCTTCTGGCTTTTTGTTGTATGGCATGTCCATGCTCTATGGCGCTACAGGTTCTTTGGACTTGGCCACCGTTTTCAAAGTGATTGCCAGCGGTCAAGTAAAACACCAAGTTTTGGTGTTTGGTTTGGTGTTCGTGGTGGCTGGCTTGGCATTCAAATTGGGTGTTGTGCCTTTCCACATGTGGGTGCCCGATGTATACCAAGGTGCGCCTACGGTGGCAACCCTCATGATTGCCGGCGCGCCTAAATTGGCGGCCTTTGCCATCGTCATTCGTTTGTTGGTGGAGGGCTTGTTGCCTATGGCCATTGACTGGCAGCAAATGTTGGCTCTGTTGGCCATTGCCTCGTTGTTGGTCGGTAACTTGGCGGCCATTGCCCAAACAAACCTCAAGCGCATGTTGGCCTATTCCACCATCGCGCAAATGGGTTTTGTCTTGATCGGCTTGATGTCGGGCGTGGTCAGTGGCAATGCGGCCATGGGCGCCAATGCCTACAGCTCTGCCATGTTCTATGTCGTGGGTTATGTCCTCACAACATTGGCAACATTTGGCATCATCTTGCTGTTGGCCCGACAAGGTTTTGAAAGTGAAGAGATTACAGATCTGGCTGGCTTGAACAACCGCAGTCCTTTGTATGCAGGCGTCATGGCCATCTGCATGTTCTCCTTGGCAGGCATTCCACCCATGGTGGGCTTCTATGCCAAGCTTTCCGTGTTGCAGGCCTTGATCGCCTCTGGCCATACGGCCGACATTGCATTGGCAGTATTTGCAGTGGCCATGTCGCTCATTGGCGCTTTCTACTATTTGCGCGTTGTGAAGGTCATGTACTTTGATGAAGCCGTCACAGCCACCACAGTCACCGCCGACATGGATGTTCGTCTTGTGTTGTCGTTGAATGGCTTGTTGGTCTTGGTCTTGGGCATTGTGCCTGGCGCCTTGATGTCACTGTGCGCCCGCTCAGTGGCTCAGATGCTGGCCAATTGAGTATGGCCGCTCTGTAGGACTCGCATGAAAGTCCTTAACCTGCAGTGCGCCAGTATGCACACCTTTGAAGGTTGGTTTGGTTCTGAGGAGGACTACCAGTCTCAACGCGAAACGGGATTGGTGGCTTGCCCCATTTGTACGAGCACAGAAGTACGCAAATTACCGTCGGCACCGCGTTTGAATTTAGGTGCTACGGCGCCCAAGCAGTTGAATTCAGAAGCTTTAAATGAGCATCAAGAATTGGGTGTTCCAAGTGTTGACGGGCCATCGCATTTATCCGCGATCGCAAATTCCACCTTTGAGCCTGCCAATTTCAACAGTTTGCCCGTAGCGCATGCCAATCCAGAATCTATGCAACTCATGCAAGCAGCATGGATGAAAATGGTGAAGGATGTGATGGCCAATACCGAGGATGTCGGCAAAAACTTTGCTGAGGAAGCGCGAAAAATGCACTACGGTGAATCGGAAGAAAGAAACATTCGCGGCAAGGCTTCGTTCGAAGAAACGCAAGATCTTCTAGACGAGGGCATTGATGTGTTGCCCTTGCCAGTGCCTGATGCCTTGAAGGGCGAGCTTCAATAAGATGGCGCTGCTGGATTCAAGCGCCGTACCAGTCTTTCACGGCGGCCACATACCTTTGCACGCCCTCTGCCACACTGGCGGCTTCTAAAGCACCGTAGGATAAACGTTGGTAGTTGGCCTCTTGCGTGTTAGTCAGGCCAAATGCAAACCCTGGAATGGATGCTACTTTGAATTTTTCAGTCATAACGCGATTGAATTCTATGGCTTGGACCCCTTCAGCCAATCCAGGTAGTTTCATGAGGACATAAAAAGCACCTTGTGTCTTCGGAAATTCAACCAGTTCGCCTAAACCTTCCAAAGCTTTGTAGACGATTTGGCGTACCTCGCTTAAGGCCTTGACTTTGGGTTCAACCCAGTTGCGGCCTAGCTTTAAAGCCTCTAGGGCCAGCAACTGAGACGGCATGGGTGCGCAAATGAGGTTGGTGTCTTGCACCTTGTTCATGGCATCAAACAAGTTGGCCGGAAACATGACGTAGCCTACGCGCCAACTGGCCATGCCATAGTTTTTAGACATGGAGAAAAACGACAAAGTGTGTTTCATGGCGCCAGGAATGCTGGCGGGTGAAAAGTGCTTGACACCCTCGTAAGTGAAATACTCGTAGGCTTCGTCGCTAAAGTGATAAAGCCCATGCTGCGAGCAAAGGGCGTTAACATCACGCAAAGACGCCTCTGAATAAACTGCACCCGTGGGATTGTTGGGCGAGACTGTCAAAATGGCGCGTGTTCTTGGCGTGATGGCAGCAGCCATGGCCTCAACATCGAGGCTCCAATCTGCGTGGGTTGGCACTGGCACTGGAATGCAGCCACACATGCGAATGGCCATTTCTTGATTGAAATAAAACGGCATGGGGAGGATGAACTCATCCCCTGGGTCGGCGACCGCCAAAACCGAGTTTAAAAAGGCCATGTTGCTGCCTGCTGTCACCATGAGCATGGCATCAGATCCCAATTTGATTTGGTTTTCTTTTGCCAACTTGTTGTGAATGGCCTCGATCAACCCAGGGTGCCCACTGACACCCAAGTATTTATGGAGGCTGCCATCGCCCATCATGCTGGGCAGGGCGGAGATGGCTTGTGCTGGCGGGCCGTAATTGACCACACCCTGACCCAAAGAAATGGTGCCTGGATTGTTGCGCACAAATGCGGCAATGGTGGGGATGATGGGGGTGTCGACCGCCGCCATTCGACTTGCGTGATGCTTCATGTGAAAACCATTCAATGCTTGAATTCTGTAAAGATTTTAATGTCAGTCAGGTGCAAATCAAAATTATCTCGATTTCGCTTCTTCTGTTGAATGTCTTCATTGACTCATAATGCTGGCAAATACAACTTATTTGACCCGAGGACTTTTGCATACCTTATCGATGGCGATCAATTCGCCACTTTGCGGTATCGTTTGAGACCAAAGTCATCTGAATCGTTTATGAAATACAAAACAACACAACTTACCTCATTTGCAATCGACTTATTGCAATCTGCTGGGCTACCCTCTGACAAGGCAAAGTCTGTTGCCGAAGTTTTGGTAGAAGGTGACTTGCTGGGGCATACAACCCACGGTCTGGCTTTGCTAGCCCCCTACTTGGCAGAAATTGAAAAAGGCAGCATGCGCACTGAAGGTGCGCCAATCACTGTCTCAGACTTTCCAGCAGCGCTTACTTGGGATGGCAATCGATTGCCGGGCCCCTGGTTGGTTTTGCAAGCTATGGAAGTGGCCATCGACCGTGCCAAATTGCAGGGTACCTGCACTGTCGTGATCAGACGCAGTCATCACATCGCTTGTTTAGCAGCCTACCATCAGCGTGCAACCGATCAGGGCATGTTGTTGCAGTTGCATTGTTCAGATCCCAACTCAAAAAGTGTTGCGCCGTTTGGCGGCTTAGACCCGGTTTTCACACCGAACCCTGTTTCGTATGGCTTTCCGACCTCTCAGATGCCCATCATGGTGGATGTGTCTACATCCGCCACGACCAACGGCATGACCAACCGTTTGTTTGCAGAAAAGAAGCCTCTTCCTGCGGCATGGGTGATGGACGGCCATGGCCGCCCAAGCACCGATCCAGCCGTGCTGTTTCAGGAGCCCAAGGGCACCATCCTGCCTCTGGGTGGCATGGACTCGGGTCACAAAGGCTATGGCTTAAGTTTGATGGTTGAAGCCTTCACGGGTGGCTTGGCGGGCCATGGCCGAGCTGATCCTGCTGAAGGATGGGGCGCAACCGTTTTTCTTCAGATCATGGATCCCAATGCATTTGGGGGGAAAAGCGCCTATGAAAGGCAAATGGATCAAGTCGTGGCCAATTGCCACAAGTCGACGCCTGCCAACCCTGATCAGCAAGTCAGAATGCCTGGTGAAAGAGGCTTGCAACATAAAGCCGAAAGCCTTTTAAAGGGTTTAACGCTGTATCCAAGCATCATGCCCATGCTGTTGCCATGGGCCAGCAAATTCAAGCTTGAAGCACCTCAGGCCATTTGAGAAGGGCCTGGTTTGGTCCGCAACTTGGCTAGCAAAGGCCATGACCAAATCAGTAAACACAACACTGCAAGGCACAGCGCGATAGGGCGCGCCAAGAAGGCGCCTAGGTCGCCATTTGATTTGATCATGGAGGTAATGAAGTTTTCTTCCAGCATGCCCCCAAGTACCACCCCCAAGATAGCAGGTGCTATGGGGAAACGATTGGCTTCTAAGATGTAAGCCAAGATACCGGCAACTAGCATGATGCCTACTTCAAACATGGAATTGTTGATGGCAAATGTACCGACCACGCAAAACAGCAAGATCAGTGGCATGAGGATTTCTCTGGGCACGCGCAAAATGCGTTTTGCAACCTTGATGCACAAAATGCCAAGCGGAATCATGATGAGGTTGGCCAAAATGAAGAGCAAAAACACAGCGTAAATATTTTGCGGATTGGTGGTGAACAGCATGGGACCGGGGTTCATGTTTTTCATGTAAAGCACGCCAATTACAATGGCTGTGATGGAGTCGCCCGGAATGCCAAATACCAAAGCAGGAATCCAAGCGCCCGCCAAGGCACTGTTGTTGGCGGACCCCGACTCCACAATGCCTTCCACATGACCTGTGCCAAATTTTTCGGGTTCTTTGGAGAATTTTTTGCTCATGGCATAAGACATCCAAGCGGCAATGTCTGCGCCTGCACCTGGCAATGCGCCCACAGCGGTACCCAAAACACTGCCACGAAAAATCTGCACCGGGTATTTTTTGGCCAATGCCCATTGACCTGCCATGACACTGCCCACTTTTTCGACGACCAATTCTGCGGGTGGGCTTGTATCAACGACGTATCGAATGATTTCAGAAATGGCAAACATGCCAATCATCATGGCAATCATGCCAATGCCGCCCGTCATTTCTGCATTGCCAAATGTGAAGCGAGGGAAACCTGCGGGATTGCCCAGTCCTACGCAGGCAACCAAAAGTCCAAGGAGCAATGTGGTCACACCTTTGAGCGGCTGGTTAGTCGTGATGAAAACTGCGCAGGTTAAACCTAACAAGACCAACCAGAAGTATTCGAATGAACTGAAATTCAACGCAAAGTCGGCCAGTGCCGGGGCCGCTAAGATCAGCACGACAGTGCCAAATAGACCACCCACTGCAGAGAAAACCAAACCAGCACCTAAGGCCAGTTCTGCTTGTCCCTTTTTGGTCATTGCAAAAGCTTCATCTGTGTAAGCCGCAGAAGCGGGTGTGCCTGGAATTCGCAATAAGCAACCCGGAATATCCCCAGAAAAAATAGCCATGGCAGTAGCTGTGACCATCGCCGCAATGGCGGGAATGGGGGGCATAAAAAACGTCACAGGCACCAGCAAAGCAGTGGCCATGGTGGCCGTAAGGCCGGGCACCGCACCTACAAATAGGCCATAGAGCGCGGCAATCACCATCACCATCAAGGTGTAGGGATCAAAGACCATCGAAAAAGCTTGGCCAACGGCGGTCCACATAGTGAGACTCCTAATTCATGCAGCTAACTGAAAATCAATGTGAACAACTCACCAGGCCCAGGGTGTGAGAATGCCCCAAGGTAGGGGAACGCGCAGCAGTTTGTAGAAGGCAAAATGAATCACCAATGTAGCAATCAGAGCGACCAAGAGTGCGCGACCCCATTTGACTTGAAGTGCTTTGAACAAAGCAACCAACATTAAAAAACCAGTAGGCAGAAAGCCAAGTTCGTTTGCCGCCACAATATAGAACACCACGCAAGCCAAAAGAACGCAAAGTGCTACCACATGACGCGGCGAATCGATCCAATCTTCCCATGCAAACCAAGCTGTTGGCTCTCGATTGCGCAGTCCCTTGATGACCATCAAGGTGCCGGTGATGCACAAACCAATGGCAATCAGGCCTGGAAACAGGGCGGGGCCAACGGGCTGCCCCGGAATGTTGGGATAGCCCCTGATGGCAAAGAGCACCAAAGCGCCCAATGCCAAAAAGAAGAATCCAAAAAACGCATCATGAATCTTCATGACTTATTTAACCAAGCCAACGGCTTTCATGGTGGCGCCTAATTCTGTGTTTGATTTCACCATGAATTTGGCAAAGTCATCGGGCCCAGCATAGATGACGCCAAAACCACGACTGGCCATGAATTCGTTGTACTCTTTGCTGGCAGCAACTTTGCGAACAGAATCTGCCAACTTGTCGCGAATGGGTGCTGGTAAGCCCTTTGGCGCCACAATGCCACGCCAAGCTGCCATGGTCCAATCACTGCCTACAGCCGCTTTCAAGGTGGGTACATTGGGATAAAGCGCCGAGGGCTTGTCGTTCATGATGGCCAAGCTTTTCACTTTGCCTGCATCAATCAAGGAACGAGCTTCAGGCAAAGACACTGGGGCTACTTCAATGCCGCCAGCGACCATGTCTTGCAAACCTGGCGCTGCACCATTACTAGGCACCCAAGGCAATGCAGCAGGGTCAATTTTTTGATCGCGTAAGAGGCCTGCAATGGCCAAATGCCAAATGCCCCCTTGCCCTGTACCAGACGCTTTGAATTTGCCAGGATTGGCTTTGATGGCTGCCAATAACTCGTTCACCGTTTTATAGGGTGAGTCTGCGCGAACTTGAACGCCAGCTGGATCGGCATTGACCAATCCAATTGGGGTGTAAGAGGCACTGGTCAGATCAGTGAGTCCTTGCCAGTGCATCATGCCAATTTCAACGGTGGCTAGACCAATGGTATAGCCATCGGGCTGAGCTGAAGCTATGGCAGCGTGCCCTACGACGCCACTGCCACCTGTGCGGTTGACCACGTTGACAGGTTGACCCAAGTCTTTTTCCAACAGGCTGCCAATGATCCTGGCCGTTGCATCGGTACCGCCACCTGCTCCCCAAGGGACGATGAGCGTAATGGGGCGGGCAGGATAATTTTGTGCGGCAGCTGGCACTGCGCTGACAACGCTGAGCAGTCCTAATAATGCACTGGCCAATAATTGACGACGGGGGAATGCAGACATGGCGAACTCCTAAAAGGTGGGTTGAACACGGTTTTGTACAAGGTGCTTAACTTACGCCTTTTTTGCCATGAGGGCATTAGGGTGAACCCAATGTTTGGTCTGTAATCAGGTGTTTTTCAGCCTGCTTCTGTTTTGAATCCAATGCTTGAACATTGAAGCTTAAGATCGCCTGGCCAATGGCAAGTTCAAGAGCAGATTTTGAGGTTTGATTTTAAGAAGTTGCTGCGAGTCCATGGCCATGGCCAAATAAACGGGCTTGCCTGACACCTCGCTCAGCATGTCGCTTGGGTCTTCAAAATTCAGTACAAACAAGCAAAGCATTCTTCTTTGACTGTCTTCGTCAATGGTGTTGCCAGTGTACAAATCGTTCAACATGCCACTGGCTTGAGCGTCTAGACCCACATGCCATACCCATTGAACGTCTTCAATTTCACGGGCTGTTTGGATGCTTACTTTTGAAGCTGTAAAGTGGTGAACCCAGCGCTCTAAAACTTGGCAAAAGGCTGAAATAAGGTCTTGACCTAAATTCAGGCAGGCCACCATGTCAAACCGCTCACTGCGATCCCAGTAGGTCTCTTGGTTACTGTCTTGAATGACGTCAAGGTCTACGGTTCTCAGTGGAATACCTCCTTGCTTGAGCAACTCTCCCAAGCTGCCAAAACCACTTTCAAGTGCATGTCGCTCGACGGTTTCGTGATCAGCTGACATGACCGAGCCATCATCGAGCACTGATATTTTTTGAGTCCTAAAAAGCAGTTCTGCTGCCCTAGCTTCAAGTGGTGTGCAATCTTGACCCAAAATATGTTGCACCAACACTTGCGTGATTTGATTGACCAAGATAGGTGGCACATCGACTCCCGTGCCTTCAAACAAGGCCCAGTAGCTGGCTTCTAAAGTGGGTTTTGCCAAAATTCGATCGCGAAAACGCAACCAAACACGCATGTTTTCTGCGGCATCTGGGTCTTTGATCGGCGCTAGATCGGGTGCCTCAAGATGGCGCCGAGGATTTTCTAGCAAGCGCTCATGAATTTGAATTTCATGAGCGCATGAGCTTTCAATCGGCGCCAATTCTGGCCGAAGCAATAAGACTCTTAAGAAATCATCGGTCACTGTGAGGTGGCCGCGTGCATCTGTTTTCAGTTGGGCATAGCCTGCATGGGGCCAAAGACTTTGCGCAGAATCACTCATCGTTTTTGAAAACTTCTGTTGGAAATCAAATTAAATTGGCTTTTTGCCGCGTGGAATGATGGTTGTGGTTTTTTGGACTGGACGCTCAGTGTCGACAGCGATGGTTTTTGGAGGAGAAGTATCCTTTCTTGGTTTTTTGGACTCTTTGTTGGACTTTTGTTGACCTTTGGCCATGGTGACACCTTGAGGTAGTTAAGCCCCCAGTTTAAGCGAGGCACAATCAATACCCAACACAAAGCGCATGATCGCTCTCCATTTTCAGGGTTTCTCATGACAATTTTTCACATTCCGACGGATGAGGTGGAGCTGACGGCAATTCGGTCACAAGGACCAGGTGGGCAGAATGTCAACAAAGTCTCGAGCGCCATTCAACTGCGATTTGATGTGGGGGCTTCAAGTTTGCCCCCAGATTTGAAGGCGCGGGTATTGGCACTTCGGGATCACCGGCTTACCAAGGGCGGCGTCGTGGTCATTAAGTCGCAAGAACACAGAAGCCAAGACCTGAACCGGATGGCGGCCCTGCTGCGCCTGCATGACTTGCTCGAATTGGCGGCCCTGGTGCAAAAGCCTCGCAAGGCCACTCGGCCCACTCGAAGTTCTCAGGTGAAGCGCGTAGAAAGCAAAGTCAAGCGAGGCCAGACCAAAGCCATGCGGGGCAAGGCCAATTTCTCAGACTAAGCCTCTGACAAGCGGCCTTCAACCCATGTCAATGCCTGCTTCAAAATGTCTTGGCGATCAGCCTCAAGTACCGTTCGTTGCGGCAAGTTTCTAAGCCAAGTGATTTGTCGTTTCGCCAATTGGCGCGTGGCAAAGACGCCGCGATCTCTCAATTCAGACATGGGTAGCGTACCTTCTAGCGCTTCCCAGGCTTGCCTGTAGCCCACGCACCGCATGGCGGGAAGGTCTGGTGTTAAGTCACCTCTGGCGCGCAAGACTCTCACCTCGTCCAAAAATCCATGCGACAGCATGTCGTCAAAGCGCTGCTCAATCCGTTTGTGAAGCCAAGAGCGGTCTATGGGTTCTAGACTTAAGAGGGGCACATTCGCCCATTGCAAGGCCGTTGAATGGGATGCCTTTGAAGCGCTTGCTTCAGAGGGGGCTAAATTGATTTGATGAAAACTCGACAAAGGTCTTCCTGAAATTCTGAAAACTTCAAGGGCTCTTGAAATGCGTTGACTGTCTGCGGGTGCTATACGTGCAGCAGTGAGGGGGTCAACTTGGCTAAGCAAAACGTGCAAGGCAGGCCACCCAAACTTTTCAGCTTCAATTTGAATGCTTGCTCGGATCGCCTGATCTGCCCCTGGCATGTCGTTCAAGCCTTCCATCAAAGCTTTGAAATACAGCATGGTGCCGCCGACCAATATGGGAGTTTTACCGCGACTGCGAATGTCCTCAACACAGGCCAATGCGTCTAGGGCAAATTCAGCCGCACTGTAGGCATTGAGCGGATCGCGAATGTCAATCAGGTGATGAGGCACCGCAGCCAATTCTTGGGCAGTGGGCTTAGCCGTGCCGATGTTCATGCCTTTGAACACCAAGGCGGAGTCAACACTGATAATTTCAGCGCCACCTTGGTCTTTTAGATGCGCAGCAATGGCCAAGGCCAAGCCAGTCTTTCCACTGGCAGTAGGGCCGGCGATGGCAAGCGCTTGAAGTTTCATGTTGATTCACGTTGCTTGATGAGGGGTATTTTGCGCACACCAAACCAAGCAATCAGGGCTAAACAAATAGACCACACCAGCAAACCTTGGCCCAATGTCAGAAGTGGGTTGCTCATGTGCGTGCCAATCCAAGTACCCATGGCAAAGGCCACCAACATCATGGAGAAGCCGTTCAAAGCAGAGGCCGTGCCTGCCATTTCTGGAAAGGGAGCAATGCAGCCACTTTGGCCACATGGTTGATGCACCCCGTGCGCCATCAAAAAGACATTGATGGGCAACATGACTGCCCAAGGCCCAAACCAAGATTGCCCAGGTCCTTCATGCGCAATCAAAAACATCAGTGTGCCTGCAAAAAGACTTGTAAAACTTGCAAACACAACGCAGTTTTGGATACTGATGCGCAATAACAACCAGCGGCAAATGAAGGTGCCTACGATGTACGACAGTGACATGGTAAACATGAGTAAGCCGTAAACAGTTTGACTCAAGCCCATGCTTTGCGTGAAGATAAAAGACGATGTTGCGAGAAAAGTAAACAGCCCTGCAAAAGAAGCAGTCGACAGCGCGCTATAAGCTAAAAAGGTGGGGTTGCGAGCGATGTTTTTTGTTCCAGCCCATAAACTTTTGGCTTGAAGTGCATGCGGGTTGCGTTGCTGCAAACTTTCATCAAAGTAAAGGTAGATGAGCAAGCCCGTGACAAGTGCAAACAACACCAAACTGCTGAGGGCCCAACGCCAGCCCATCCAATCAGTTAAAAAGCCACCCACAGGGACGCAGGTACAAGCAATGAGGCCTAAGCCTGAGAGCGCTTGAGACATAACTTTAGCGCCTTCTGTGGGCTCATACAAATCACGCACAATGGCGCGGGCCGCCATGACGCATGCGCCCATGGCCACACCTTGAAGGGTTCGTGCGCCGATCAGTGCTTCTATATTGGGCGCGAGTGCACAAATGACCGCAGCGACTGCATAGACAAAAATGCCGCCCAACAAAACGGGGCGTCGGCCCCATTTGTCTGAAAGAGGCCCCCAAAACAATTGAGAGATGCCAAAAGCCAGAAGCAGCGCTGTTAAGGTGAGTTGCGCCTGAACCATGCTGGCACCGAAGCCTTGCGTCAAAGCAGGCAGGGCAGGCAAATAAAGGTCTGTGGTGACAGGTTGTAAGCCTAGTAGCAAGGCTAACAAGATGACGATCACGGCAGGACTGCGCTTGAGTCGACCGTCCTGGATCGGCAGAGGCTGACCTATGGATATCATCAGCGACCCCTTAAAAACAAGGCATCTAGTTCGCGCATGCTGACTTGGCGCCAAGTGGGCCGCCCATGGTTGCATTGGTCTGAGCGTTCAGTCGCTTCCATTTGCCTGAGCAGTGAGTTCATTTCATCCAAGCTGAGTTTTCGGTTGGCGCGAACTGCACCATGACAGGCCATGGTGGCCAATATTTCATTTTGTGCTCGCTGAACCACTGTGGCGGCATCGTGCTGGGCCAGTTCAGCCAACACACTGCGCGCCAGTTCAACGCAATCGCCTTGTGCCAAAGAGGTGGGCACAGCGCGCACGGCCAATGTTTTGGCAGACAAAGGCGCTACCTCTAAACCCAGCTGCATCAGCACCTCCGCGCAACTTTCGGCCGTGGCAATTTCTTGAGGCGTTGCAGAGAAGGAAGCTGGAATTAACAATGGTTGGCTGGTAATTTGAGTGGTGTCGAGTTGTTGCTTGAGACGTTCATAAACAATCCGTTCATGCGCTGCATGCATGTCAACCACCACCAAACCCTGGGTGTTTTCTGCCAAGATGTAAACACCTTGAAGTTGTGCAATGGCTCGACCCAAGGGCCACTCATGAGCGCCCTGATTTGTAACTTCTGCCACGGTTTGCATCGGCGCTTTGAAGCTTACATAGCCTACAGAATTTTCTTCAGCTTGCGCTGGGGAACTCCACAAAGCTTTTAATTCTGCCATTACCTTGGCAGGGTCTTGATGCAGTCGTTCGGCACCAAAAGCCATGCCGCGTTGCGCCCAAGTGTTTTGCATAGGCAGCGAAACAGAGGGTTGAGTGGACGCTGGCATGGTACTTAGAAGTTGCGCTCGTGGGACTGCCAAAGCGCTTTCAATGGCGTGCCGCATGGCTTGATGCACTTCCCGACTGTCACGGAAACGTACTTCAATTTTGGTGGGATGGACATTGACATCTACGCGCGTGGGGTCCATTTGCAAATACAGAACATACACGGGCTGCCGATGACCATGAAGCACATCTTCATAGGCGCTGCGTGCCCCATGTGTGATGACTTTGTCTCGCACAAAGCGGCCATTCACATAGGCGAATTGTTGGTCAGCGCGTGCACGCGCGGCATCGGGTGTGCCAGCTCTACCCCTGACATGCAAGGGGCCAGAACGAAAATCGATGTTCACTGAAGAAGTCACAAATTCTTCACCCAAGACATCCGCCAAGCGCTGATTCCAGCCAGCTTCTCCAGAGTGACTGCGCCATTGCGCCACAATTTTGCCTTCATGCCAAATGGCGAAACTCACTTCGGGACGTGCCAAAGCGTGGCGCCTCACAGCTTCAATACAATGCGCCAGTTCTGTGCTTTCCGACTTTAAAAAATGTCGACGGGCAGGTGTAGAAAAGAATAATTCCTTCACCTCAACGGTGGTTCCAATGGCCCTGGCCGCGGGTTTGACTTCGCCCGTTTGGCCGTCCAACATAAATGCACTGGAAGCGCCCTCAACTCGAGACAGTAGGCTCAATTCAGACACAGAGTTGATAGCTGCCAGAGCTTCTCCTCTGAAGCCCATGGTGGCCACGGACTCTAAGTCTTGAAGGTTCACAATTTTGCTGGTGGCGTGGCGCTTCAAAGCCACTGGCAGCTCCTCTGTGGGAATGCCACAGCCATCGTCTTCGACCGAAATCAGCCGAATGCCCCCGCCTAAGAGTCTGAGAGTGATCTGGCGAGCGCCTGCATCGATGGCGTTGTCGACCAGTTCTCTGACCACTGAAGCCGGGCGCTCGACCACTTCGCCAGCCGCGATTTGGCTGATCAGCACATCGGGTAATTCGCGGATGGATTGACGGGGTAAGAATTCAGACATCCTCAAATTGTAGGTGCTGGCAGGCGGACATGACCTGTTGGGTTTCTGGAATTGAGTGAGAGAGCGCTGACTGGCTTGCCAAGCAAGGGATAATCAGAGGATGGACGCCATGATGCAATTGCTGGAATTTGTACTGCACGTTGACCGGTATTTGGGCAACTTTGTGACCCACTATGGGGCCTGGGTCTACGCCCTTTTGTTTTTGATTATTTTTGTTGAAACCGGTCTGGTGGTGATGCCCTTTTTGCCAGGGGATTCGTTACTTTTTGTGGTCGGAGCCCTCTGTGGCACAGGGCATTTAAGCCTTCCTTGGGTCATGGGCTTACTGGTTGTGGCGGCCATTGCCGGTGATCAATTGAATTACCGCATTGGCAGGTACTTTGGCCCCAAGGTTTTTCAATGGGAAAACTCTCGGTTTTTTAACCGAGCTGCTTTTGACAGGGCCCACAACTTTTACGAAACCTATGGCGGCATCACCATTGTGTTGGCGCGCTTCATGCCCTTCATACGCACATTTGTTCCTTTTGTTGCGGGCGTGGCTGCCATGACGCCTTCCCGTTTTGTCTTGTTCAATGTGGTGGGCGCTTTGATATGGGTTTGCGGCCTGACCGGAGCCGGCTATCTCTTTGGTGAAACCGACTTTGTGAAGGCGCACCTCAGCCAAATTGTTTGGGCCATGATTTTTGTCCCTGGCTTGATTGCACTTTGGGGTGCATGGCGGGCGCAGCGAACTTAAAGCATGCCCCTTTAAATGGATCGTTTACGCGCCAGCGGTGGATTGCGTTCAAAGTACTTTTGCAAACCCTTCACCAGGGCATCAGCGATGGTGTTTTGATAATGGTCATCCGACAATTTGGCTTCTTCATTGGGGTTGCTGATGAAAGCTGTTTCAACCAAGACGCTGGGAATATCGGGGGCTTTTAAAACTGCAAACCCAGCTTGCTCAACCTTGGGTTTATGGAGTCTGCCAACGCTGCCAATTTCTCGCAAAATGGCACTGCCTAAATTCAAGCTGTCTTTAATTTGAGCGGATGTGCTCATGTCAAGCAGGGCTTGTTGTAATTGGGAATCTTTCACGCCGAAGTTCATGCCCCCAATCAGGTCAGCTTTGTTTTCTTGCGACGCCATCCACCTCGCAGCACTGCTGGAAGCTGCGCCATGACTTAGTGCAAAGACACTGGCGCCTTGTGCACTGGGTGTGAAAAATGCATCAGCGTGCACACTCACAAATAAATCTGCTTGCACTTTTCTGGCTTTTTGGACGCGCACATGAAGGGGTACAAAGTAATCTGCATCGCGCGTGAGGTAGGCACGCATGGGGCTACCTTTCACATGGGTGGCATTGATTCGATCCCGAAGCTTTAACGCAATTTGAAGCACCACATCTTTTTCTTTGGTGCCATTGGGCCCAATGGCTCCAGGATCCTCACCGCCATGGCCGGCATCAATGGCCACCACAATCAGCCTGTCGGTGATGGGGGGGGCTTGGGCCGTGGGGTTGCCAGCCGCGGGTGCTTGTCCATTTTGAGTGGTAGGCGGGTTGGTATGGGCTGTGCCAAGATTCTGATTTTTGCTGAGCCAGTCACTTAACGCATCGCCGCTTTGAGCTCGTTCTGCAATCCAACTCTCAAGAGGGTCTACGGGGGTGCTTGGGTAAAGATCCAAGACCAAGCGGTGCTGATAGGTACCCACTGGCGTCAATGCAAAAACTTGAGGCTGCACAGCTTGCTTCAAATCAAATACCATGCGCACCACACCGGGACTGTTTTGAGCGACACGCACACCCGTGATGTTGGGATCATCTGGTTTGATTTTGCCCACCCATTCTTTGATGGAAGGATTTAAATCCAAGCCTTCAATGTCAATGGCCAGACGAGGTGGTGAGGGCACAAACGTGTACTTTGTTTTCAGAGCAACATCCGACTCCAAGGTGACTCGTGAGTAGTCCTTGGCTGGCCAAACTCGGACTGCCAGCAAGCTGGCGCCTCGGCAAATGTCGGTCCAACCCATTAACAGGGCCAGGCTAGATGCTTTTAACCAATCACGTCTTTGGAGGGGCATGGCGGGCAGTTGGGAGGTTTTCAATGGCATGCCATGAGTTCAACAAGCCTTGCAAAATGGAAAGTCCTTTGGGCGTGTATGAATCGCAGATGACCAAACGGCCTTCTTGGTCGTTGACTGTGATGGCCAGTTTCAAATCTGCAAGGGGTAACATGCCGCGAGCTTGTTCGGGCCATTCGGCAATTTTTAAACCTAGACTTGCAAACACATCGCGAAAGCCGGCTTCTTCAAACTCTTGGGGATCGTTAAAGCGATAGAAATCGAAATGCCAGATGTTGAGAATTTGGGGGCTCGAGGAGCTGCCTGAAGGCGTTAATGGCAATAGCCTTACTTCATGGGGTTCCACCACGGCATACGTCGGGCTTTTAATGCGTCCTTCGGCCCCTAGTGCCCTAAGCAAATGCCTGACCAAAGTGGTTTTGCCCGCCCCAAGATCACCCTGAAGTTCGATGTAGGCATCTCTGAGTTCAATTTGCTGAGCCAGAGCTAGCGCAAATTGCTGAGTCTGCTTTTCATCCGACCATCGCCAACTGGCCGTGCCAAGTGGCTCGGGAGTTCCTACAATCTCGGGGTGAACAACACTCATCATTCTCTTTCTGGTCCTTCAAGCGCTGGCGCAATTGACACTGCTGCTTTGTGGTCTGAGTTGCAAATTGCCGCTCTGGAACTGGGATTTTCTCAAATTGGCGTGACAGGTGTGAATTTGACCGAAGCTGAGCCAGGGCTTCAGGCTTGGCTGTCTGCTGGGTTCCATGGCAGCATGAACTATATGGCAAGCCATGGCCTAAAACGAGCGAGGCCGGCAGAATTGGTGCCTGGCACGCTGAGTGTCATCACGGTTCAAATGGATTATTTGCCTGGCAATCTGCCTGAGTTGTCGGCGGAGTCTGAAGGCTTAGCGTTAAATCGGCCCACTAATGGGGTGGTTTCTGTGTATGCCAGAGGGCGGGACTATCACAAGGTGATGCGCAGCCGATTGCAAAAACTCCAGCATCGAATGGCTGAACTGATCGGGCCCTTTGGTCACAGAGTGTTTACCGATTCTGCGCCAGTCATGGAGGCCGAATTGGGGGTTCGAAGTGGTCAGGGCTGGCGCGGCAAAAACACATTGGTCTTGCAAAGAGAGGCAGGCTCCTTTTTCTTTTTGGGCGAGTTGTTTGTTGACCTTGCGTTGCCAAGCACGGAGGCCATTACCTCGCATTGTGGTTCATGCACAGCTTGCATCGACCTGTGTCCAACCCAAGCCATTGTGGCGCCGTATCAGTTGGATGCGAGGCGATGTATTTCTTACCTCACGATAGAGCACACCGGTGAAATACCGCATGAACTTCGCCCCCTCATTGGCAATCGAATTTACGGCTGCGACGATTGCCAATGGGCTTGTCCTTGGAACAAGTACGCCAAGCGCAGTGCCCTGCCAGACTTCGATGCGCGTGAGGCCTTGAAGGCGCCTGCATTGCAAGAATTACTTCAATGGGATGAAGCTACTTTCCTGAGGATGACAGAGGGTAGTGCCATCCGGCGCATTGGCCATGCGAGGTGGATTCGAAATGTGGCTTTGGCTGCAGGCAATGCATTGAACGAAACTGAAAAAATTTCATCGCAAGAAGTTTCAGCTTTGGTGAATGCTTTGAAGCCTTGGTTGTCGCATGCCAATCCTGTGGTTCAGGAACAAGTGGCCTGGTCCTTGGCCAAACGATCTTAAAACTTCAAGCCGCCTAGCACGCCCAATGCAAATGGCAAACTCAAAACGCCTAGCAGGGTCGACAGGGTGACAAGGCCAGCCACGTAGGCACCGTTGTAGCCCATTCGGGATGCCAGCACATAACAGGTAGAGGCCGTCGGCAAACCAGAAAAAATAAGCAGCACGGTGGTTTGCAAAGGGGTCAGTTGAAAAAGCTGCGCCAAGCCCCAAGCCAAACAAGGTACCACCAAGTGCTTCACTGCAAGGACCAAAGCACCCAAGAATTTGCCTTGGTTCAGTGCCTTCAATTCCATCCCTGCACCAGCCGACATGAGGCCCAAAGCCAGGGATGCTGCACCAATGCGCGATAAGCTGGGGTCCAACACTTCTGGCACTCTAAGGCCCAGCAAATTAAAAGCCAAGCCACCCGTGGTAGCCAAGATGAGGGGGTTGCGAATCAGTTCACGCAACATGCCCGATTCGCCATGGCGTGCCATGGGCCAAACGGCCCCCACATTGAACATGGGCACACAAAATCCAATGAGCACGGCAATCAGCAACAAGCCCTCTGCACCCGCCAGACGTTCTACCAAAGCCAAGGCAATGAAGGAGTTGAATCGAAAGCCGATTTGAGCGCTGGCTGCGTGATCTCTAAGGTCTATTTTGTTGCGAATCCAGGGCCAATAGGGCATGCTATTGCTGATCAAAATAGCAGTAAAACCCATGGCAAGCCCGGCTAGCAAAAAGCCAGATGTTGCATGGATGTCCAAGGGGCTTTTCACGATGGAGTGAAACAGCAAAATGGGAAACAAGAAGTAATAAACCAAAAATTCGACTTGTTGCCAAAGCGGCCGATTTAGGGGGGTGTAACGGCACAAGAAGTAACCGCACAAAATCAGGGAAAAATCAGGGAATAAAAGCTGAGCATAGTTCACCCCGATAGCATAACGCTTGTGGTTGCGGTTTCTGCCTGCAAAGTGGGGGAGATATTGCTTATGATGCTAGCTTGTTACTTATAGGAGTTTTGATGGACCGCCGTTTGAGTTTTTTGACGACAGCATTCTGTGTTGTTTTGAGTGTCACTTCCAGCGCTGCTTGGGCGCAAAATTACCCCAACAAAGTGATTAAGCTGCAGGTGCCTTTTGCGCCGGGCGGCACCACTGACATTGTTGCTCGCGTCATTGCCGATCCTTTGGGCAAAGCATTGGGACAATCAGTCATTGTTGAAAACAAGGCCGGCGGCGGCGGCGTGGTAGGTGCCCAAGAAACAGTTCGCGCCACGCCTGATGGTTATTCTTTGGGCATGGCCACAGTTTCTACGACCGCAGCCAACCCGGCCATCAATCCAAAGAATCCGTACAACCCCATTACAGACTTTACGCCCATCATCAACATTGCGGCCACCCCCAATGTGATCGCGGTACACCCCAGCTTCCCAGCGCGCAATTACAAAGATTTTTTGGCTGAATTGAAAAAAAATCCGGGTAAATATTCTTACTCTTCGTCTGGCACTGGCGGTATCGGCCACTTGCAAACAGAACTTTGGAAAAGCTTGGCGGGCGTTTTCATCACGCACATTCCTTACCGTGGCGCGGGCCCTGCCTTGAACGACACGGTAGCGGGTCAGGTGCTCATTATTTTTGACAATTTACCTTCCGCATTGCCATTCATTCAGTCTGGAAAATTGATTCCAATTGTGGTTGCTGCTCCTCAGCGATTGGCCCAGTTGCCCAATGTACCTACCTTCAAGGAAGTTGGTTTAGAGCCTGTCAACCGCATGGCTTATTACGGTATTTTGGGTCCTAAAAACTTGCCCAAAGAAGTCGTCGACAAAGTGAGCACTGGTGTGAGAAAAGCATTGGAAGATCCGGCCGTTCGCAAGCGCATTGAAGACACGGGTTCCATCGTTATCGCCAACACGCCTGAGCAATTTGCTGCCCAAATCAAAGCAGAATTTGATGTCTATAAAAATGTCGTAGACACCCAAAAACTCAAACTTGATTGATGAACACTGATAGTCAAACCGCCATCGACCGCTTTGTTGATGCGGTTTGGCTAGAAGACGGTTTGTCGGCCAATACCTTGGCCGCTTACCGACGAGATTTGGAGGCCTTGGCCGCTTGGCTCAGTCAAACCTCAGGCATTTCCTTCAATGCGGTTCAAGAGTTGCACTTGCAAGCTTATTTTGCCGCGCGTCACAGCCTCTCCAAAGCCACTTCCGCTAATCGTCGTTTAACGGTTTTTAAACGCTACTACCGCTGGGCACTGCGTGAGCGAATTGTCGAGTTGGACCCCACACTCAGAATGCTGGCGGCCAAGCAAGCCTTGCGGGTACCCAAAACTTTGTCGGAAGATCAGGTAGATGCTTTGCTGTCTGCACCTGATGCCAATACCGCCCTTGGCTTGCGCGACAAAGCCATGTTGGAATTGCTGTATGCCAGTGGTTTGCGAGTGACCGAATTGGTCAAACTCAAAACATTGCATGTGTCTTTGAACGAGGGGGTGCTGCGCATCATGGGCAAGGGCAGCAAAGAACGCTTGGTGCCCTTTGGCGATATGGCCCGAGACAGTTTGCTGGCCTATATGCAAAATGCGCGTGGAGCCTTATTGGGTGCCAAGCAAACAGATGATTTGTTTGTAACCAGCAGTGGCCCCAAAGCAGGAACGGCGATGTCTCGCATCATGTTTTGGCAATTGGTTAAAAAGTACGCTCTGTTGTCTGGCATCACAGCCCCTTTGTCACCCCATACCTTGAGACACGCATTTGCAACGCACCTGCTGAACCATGGCGCAGATTTAAGGTCAGTTCAGGTATTGCTGGGACATGCCGACATCTCGACCACCACCATTTACACCCATGTGGCCCGAGAAAGATTGAAAAACTTGCATGCGAAGCATCACCCGCGGGGGTGATTCAAAGTCACCTGCTGGGGTGATGAAGAATCACCCGCAGGGTGAAGTGTCAGAGGAAATGGCTAGAAACAAATAGACACAGCGCTGATGGCACCATACTGATCATCGACAACTGGCATCCATCGCCACTTGTCAAATGTGGTGCAGGGGTGCGAAATTCCGCTGCCAATCAATTGCCCTACATGGGGGTGCTCTAAGCTTGCTGACGCTGAGTTGAATTTAAGGTAAGCGTGCTGGTCATTCAGAGCTGTGATTTCCCAATGTGATGGCACCCCAGACACAACTTTATCACCTAGGTTGGCGCGCCAAATGGCAACCGGCAAATCCATGTCGTAGGAAACGTCCCGCTTGCCCATCGTGAGAAGGGCTAAGCCAGGTTCAGGACAAGACTGCACACTGCTAATGACTTCTAAGGCGGGTCGCAGAGTTTCAGTGAGTTGAAGTCTTTCGCCAACGCACTTCAGCATCTTGCGGTATTGCACATGGTCGTGCGTAAGGTAACAGCCAGACCGCAAAATACCTCGGGTAGGCCGTTGGAGTTGGGGTTTGAGGTGTTGCGCAACAAGGTCAAAAATCGCAGAGCCGCCAGCGGTTAAAAGAATTTCGTCATTTTCAAATAAATTTTCTTTTTCACACGCAATGGCCAATTGTCTGACCCGATCCATCAGGGCTGCTACCGATGCTTGATCGTGCTCATGGTTGCAAGTGGCCAGAGCGCCTTCATAACATTCAACACCACAAAGCAAAAGTCCCTGGCTCTCTTTTATTTTTCTGGCTAAAACCATGGCTTGTGAGTGCTCGCGACAACCTGTTCTTTTGCCTTCTATACCAAGCTCAAGCAACACGGTGAAAGGCAGTTTGTATGAGCTTAACGCGCGCCATTTTTGAATAGCGTCAATTTGCGCTACCGAGTCAATCAAGAAATAAACCCGAACTTCAGGATAAGTTGCCAGCAAAATGCTCAGTGCTTCAAGATCGGCATGTTGATAAACTTGGTTGGCAATGATGATGCGTTGAACGCCGTGTCGAATTCCTAAACTTGCTTGGAAGACGTTTGCAAAACTGATGCCCCATGCGCCAGCATCTAATTGCCTGGCATACAACTCAGGTGACATGGTTGTTTTGCCATGAGGTGCAATGTCTAAATGGCGTTTTTCGCAAAAATCTTTCATCCACAGCAAATTATGTGCAATCGCTGTTTCTTTGATCACGGCCAAAGGCAATGGGAAGTCACCCTTTAGAACATTCCACTTTTTCAATCCAATGTGTGAAATGTCTAAGGGCATGTGATGACCGGGAAATCCTTTGAAGCTATTGTTAATTTGCATAGATTGCTTTCGATGGGTTGGCTCACAAACCGTTGGCCGCCAAATAAATCAACTCTTCTTCTTCAAAGCCCGCCAGACGCCGTGCTTGAAGGTTGTAAGGCGACTTTAGTTTGGGCGCGTCGTACTGTTTGATCAAGTCGCGATAAGTACCAATCGGGTCTAGCCCTCTTTCTTGGCAGACATGCCGGTACCAACGATTGCCCGCAGCAACATGCCCAATTTCGTCTTTCAAAATAATGTTCAAAATCCGACCCGCCACAAGGTCGCCTGCGCTAATCAATTTGTTTCGAACCCCCGGAGAAGCATCTAAACCGCGCGCTTCCATGGTTCGTGGCACCAGCCCGATGCGAGCCAAAATATCGCCCTGCGTTCGTTCAGCCATTTCCCAAAGCGAGTGATGGGCTGGGAAGTCACCATAGTCAAAACCCATGCTCACCAAGTGTTGCTGAAGAAGTAAAAAATGCTTAGCCTCTTCTTTGGCAATTTGAACCCAGTCTTTGTAAAAATCTGCAGGCATGCCACTGAAGCGCCACACCACATCCAGCGCTAAATCGATGGCATTGAGTTCAATGTGGGCGATGGCATGCAGCAAGACGGCACGGCCTTCGGGGGTGGTCAGAGGTTTTGATTTCAATGAAGTGTGTGAAACCAGTTCTGGCTTGGCAGGGCGTCCAGGAATACCACCAGGATCAGGCACCACGTCATCAACAAAGAGTGGTAAGTCCTCGGGTAGTGACAGCGTCAACTCCGCTTTTTGAACAGCGTTTTGCGCCAATAAGGGGGCTAAAACAGCCAGCCTCAAGTGAGGGGGGGCGGGGGAGTGAGGGGCTAATACTGCGGTGGGCATGTCTTATTTTAGGCCTGCCTACAATGTAGGCTTTATGCCCTGAATTGAGAGGACTCCAATGGCTATTTATTCATTAGACGGCAAACAACCTGAATTGGCTGCAGGGACTTGGGTGGCCGACAGCGCACAAGTCATGGGGGCTGTGAGCTTGGGGGTCAATGCCAGTGTTTGGTTTGGCGCCGTCATTCGAGGCGACACAGAAACCATTCACATTGGTGAGGGCTCTAATATCCAAGATGGCAGTGTGCTACATGCAGATATTGGCAAGCCCCTGACCGTGGGTAAAAATGTAACGGTAGGCCATCAAGTGATGTTGCACGGTTGCACCATTGGCGATGAATCGCTCATTGGTATTGGCGCTGTGGTTTTAAATGGGGTCAAGATTGGTAAAAACTGTTTGGTGGGCGCAGGATCGTTGGTGACCGAGGGCAAAGAGTTTCCAGATGGCTCCATGATCATGGGTTCACCTGCCAAAGTGGTTCGCGAACTAACGTCTGAACAAATTCATGGCTTGCGCATGTCTGCCAAGCATTACATTGATAACGCACATCGCTACCAATCGGGTTTGAAAAAAATTGTCTGAACTTCATAAATTTTTATTCGAAGGCTTGCCAGTTCGCGGTGCCATCGTCCGTTTAACCGATTCATGGTCGGAGGTGCTTCAAAGGCGCGCCGCCAATACCGAAACCGGTGCTTACCCAGAACCTGTATCAGAGTTGTTAGGCCAAATGTCGGCAGCTGCTGTGTTGATGCAGGCCAACATCAAGTTCAATGGCGCTTTGGTGTTGCAAGTGTTTGGCGATGGGCCCGTGAAATTGTCTGTGGTGGAAGTGCAGCCCGATTTTGGTTTTCGCGCTACAGCCACCGTGCAAGGCAAGGTGTTGCCACAGGCTGCACTTAGCCAAATGGTCAATGTCAACAACGAGGGGCGCTGTGCCATCACCCTCGATCCTTTAGAGCGTTTACCCGGTCAGCAGCCTTATCAGGGCGTGGTTCCCTTGTTTGGCGATCAAAAAGAAAAATTAGAAAAGTTAAGCGAAGTGCTTGAACATTACATGTTGCAGTCTGAGCAGCTCGACACCACCTTGGTCTTGGCTGCCAATTCTCAAGTGGCCGCTGGTTTGCTCATTCAAAGATTGCCCTTGGAAGGTGCTGGCAATTTGGCTGGACGATACGATTCGGTGGAGCGTGAATCGGCGTTGGGCAAAGATGAGGACTACAACCGAATCTCCATCTTGTCCAAGAGTTTGAAGCCTGAAGAGTTGCTGGGCTTGGATGTGGAAACTGTGTTGCACCGCTTGTTCTGGGAAGAGCCGTTGATTCGATTTGAGCCTTTGCTGGGTGAAGCGGGTCCTCGTTTTCACTGCAGCTGCAGCCGTGAAAGAGTGGGGCGCATGATCAAGAGTTTAGGCGTGTCTGAGGCCGAAAGCATTTTGTCAGAGCGAGAGAACATTGAAGTTGCTTGCGAGTTCTGTGGCGCACAGTATCAATTTGATCCGGTAGATGCCGCGAGTCTTTTCACGCAACCTGAAGCCTCACCACCTACAGGCCCTGCGGTTCATTAGTCAACTTTATTTGAGCAGGTCAGTGAACAGCCTGTGCTCACAGTCTGCGTCACTGCACAAATCGCAGCGCCAGACTGTTTTGCCTTGGTTCAAACCGTACTGACTCTCTTCCCTTTGAGTTTGAGTAGGTTGCAAGCCAGCGCCAGAAAATATCAAATCAACTGGCTCGGTCAAGTTCTGGATGCCTTGGCTGATGGCCAGCAATGCAGCGTTGACCCTTGCCTCACCTTGACCGTATATGACTTTGAAAGGCAGCTGCCTCTTTGACATGGCCTGTCGAATGAGATGGTCCACAGGTTCGCGCACATGCTCCCCATCGCGCTGTAAGCCATCTGGCACCCATGCCACATCGAGTCCCATGACCAGTGTTAAATCAAACTTAGCTTGTAGCACCAGTGCTTGCTTGTACAAAGAAAAGTCTTGAAAGACATAATCACTGTAAACAGCGGTCATCAAAGGCGTAGTGTCGGCAATGACCCAGCCTTCTTCGATTGAAAAAATACGCTCAGCATGTTGCATTGCAATTTGGCTTTGCTCATGGGCTGCAGGAGTTCTGCCATGTCTTTGACACCACTCGCGCAGTAACTCTGGAACGTTAGTTGCGACCTGGCCTTGGGCCAATAGAGCACGGGTAATGTGCTGGCTCAGGCTGGTTTTGCCGGTGCTTTCTGCACCCAGCAGCGCAATGCGAATGACCCTATTGCGCATGGCGACGCCAAGTTTGAAGGCCAATGTAACTGAGTACGGCAAAAATACCATACAAAACGGCGGTGAGCCACAAAGACTTTTCGGCCATCAGGCCAACGGTGAGAGCATTGACGAGCATCCAGACCCACCAATTTTCAATTTTCTTGCGGCCCAATAAATATTGGCCCAACAAACTCAATGCAGTGACCAAGCCATCCCATATGGCCACATCACTGTCGGTGAAGCGATACAAGAAAAAAGAAAATGCGGGCCAAGCCAACAATGTAGCGATGAAGGCAACACGTCGCTCAGAAGTCTCTAGGGTGCTCACTGAAAGCTTCGCCGGTGCCAAGGGTGCTGAACCTTCAATTGCTTGTGCATTCGCAGACTGAGGTGTGTTTCCTCTCAACCATTGTTGCCAGCCCCAAGCGGCTGTCAGAATGAACATGATTTGCAAGCAAGCTTCACCATACAGTTGGCTGTTCCAAAATACAAAGCCATAAAGAAGTGCACTCAAAATGGCCAAGGGCCAGCCCCAATGAATTTCTTTGATGTTGCAATAAACCATGGCCAACGACAAGACAAATCCGGCCAATTCGACCGGGTTGATCATTTTTCGATCTGCACGAAAATTTCGTTGGCTTTGACCATGCCCAGCTCGTGGCGGGCACGCTCTTCAACCGTGTTCAAACCTTCTTTAAGGTCGTTCACTTCAGAGTTGAGTTGGCCATTGATGCGTTTGGCCTTGGCATTCAACTCGTTTTGTTCTTGAATTTTGTGCTCCAACTCAATGACCGTGGGGACACTGCCTTTGCCCAACCAAATCTGACCCTGCAAGATCAACAGCAAGGCGATCAAAGCAGCTGGCAGAAGGCGGTTGTCCATAAGCATTGAATGAAACATTCAAGAAATACTAGCGCAAATTGTAAAACGCTGAGCGGCCAGGGTATTGGGCGACGTCGCCCAGGTCTTCCTCAATGCGAAGCAGTTGGTTGTACTTGGCCATGCGATCGCTGCGGCTCATTGAGCCGGTTTTGATTTGGCCAGCGTTCAAACCTACTGCAATGTCAGCAATGGTAGAGTCTTCTGTTTCGCCAGAGCGGTGGCTGATGACGGCGGTGTAGCCAGCGCGCTTGGCCATTTCGATGGCGGCAAAGGTTTCAGTCAAGGTGCCAATTTGGTTGATCTTGATGAGGATGGAGTTGGCAATGCCTTTGTCGATGCCTTCTTTCAAAATTTTGGTATTGGTCACAAACAGATCGTCGCCCACAATTTGCACTTTTCGGCCTAAACGGTCTGTGAGCTGTTTCCAGCCATCCCAGTCACCTTCGGCCATGCCGTCTTCAATGCTGATGATGGGGTACTTGTCGACCCAAGTGGCCAACATGTCGATCCATTGCTCGCCCGTCAAAGACAAGCCTTCTCCCTCTAACTCGTATTTACCGTCTTTGTAAAACTCACTGGCGGCGCAGTCGAGGCCAATGGCAATTTGCTCACCTGCGGTGTAGCCCGCAGCACTGATGGCGTCCAAAATCATTTGGATGGCCGCTTCGTGGTTGGGCACATTGGGTGCAAAGCCACCTTCATCGCCCACAGCAATGCTCATGCCTTTGTCGTGAATGATTTTTTTCAAAGCGTGGAAAACTTCTGCGCCATAACGCACAGCTTCGCGGAAGTTAGGTGCGCCCACAGGAATGATCATCAACTCTTGCAAGTCAAGGTTGTTGTTGGCGTGAGCACCACCATTGATGACGTTCATCATGGGCACAGGCAATTGGCAACCGTTCATGCCGCCAAAGTAGCGGTACAAAGGCAAGCCAGATTCTTCAGCGGCGGCACGGGCCACAGCCATAGACACGGCCAACATGGCGTTGGCGCCCAAGCGGCTTTTGTTTTCTGTACCGTCTAAGTCGATCAGTGTTTTGTCTAGAAAGGCTTGCTCTGAGGCGTCCAAGCCGAGCACAGCTTCGGAAATTTCAGTGTTGATGTGTTCAACGGCTTTCAAGACGCCTTTGCCAAGATAACGGCTTTTATCGCCATCGCGCAATTCGATGGCTTCGCGGCTGCCGGTGGATGCGCCGGAAGGAACCGCTGCACGACCCATGACGCCAGACTCAAGCAACACATCGCATTCAACGGTGGGGTTGCCGCGGCTGTCTAAAATTTCGCGGCCCACAATGTCAACAATCGCACTCATTTTGACTTCTCTCTTAATTAAAAATATTTTCTAAAAACGGTTTCTTTTTGGTTACAGCATCCAGCTCGAGAAGGGTTTCCAGAAGAGCTTTCATATGATGAAGGGGCACCGCATTGGGGCCATCTGACATGGCAACAGCAGGATTGGGGTGTGTCTCCATGAACAAGCCTGCAACACCCACGGCCACGGCAGCCCGCGACAGCACAGGCACCATTTCACGCATGCCGCCAGAACTGGTGCCTTGACCGCCTGGCAACTGAACGGAGTGAGTGGCATCGAACACCACAGGCGCACCGGTCTCACGCATGATGGCCAAGCTGCGCATGTCGGACACCAAGTTGTTGTAGCCAAAGCTGGCGCCGCGTTCACAAGCCATGAAGTTGTCTTCGGGCAGGCCAGCATCACGTGCTGCTGCACGCGCTTTGTCAATCACGTTCTTCATGTCGTGAGGCGCCAAGAACTGGCCCTTCTTGATGTTCACAGGCTTTCCTGATTGGGCAACAGCCCGTATGAAATCGGTTTGACGGCACAAAAAAGCGGGTGTTTGCAGCACATCAACAACGGCAGCAACTGCAGAAATATCGGCTTCGGTGTGCACGTCGGTGAGGATGGGTACGTGCAGTTCACGTTTCACTTTGGCCAGTATTTCCAAACCTTTTTCCATGCCAGGGCCACGAAAGGTGCTGCCTGAAGAGCGATTGGCTTTGTCGTAACTGCTTTTGAAAATGAAGGGAATACCCAACGCAGAAGTAATTTCCTTCAAAGTTCCAGCAGTGTCCATTTGCAATTGCTCTGATTCAATGACGCAGGGGCCAGCAATCAAAAAAAAGCGCTGGTCCAGGCCAACATTAAATCCGCAAAGTTTCATGGTAATCCTAATCTTGTCCCTGTGTTCGCTTCTAATTCAAGCGACGGCTTTGAGGTGCTTGGCACCTTGTTGGTGGTCAATGGACGCTTTAACAAAAGCGTTGAACAAAGGGTGACCGTCCCAAGGCGTTGATTTGAATTCAGGGTGAAATTGCACGCCTACAAACCATGGGTGCACAGAATTAGGCAGTTCCACAATTTCAGTCAGTTGTTCACGCTGCGTGAGAGCTGATATGACCAAACCTGCGCTGCGAAGGGCATCCAAATAATTCACATTCGCTTCATAGCGATGGCGATGACGCTCTGTGACCACAGGGCCGTAAATTTGACGTGCCAAGGTGTCTGCAGAGACATCTGAGCTTTGCGCGCCAAGACGCATGGTGCCGCCTAAATCTGATTTGGCATCCCGAACTTGGATAGAGCCGTCGGCATCTTTCCATTCGTTGATGAGCGCAATAACGGGAAAGGGCGTTTCGGGCTCAAACTCGGTGCTGTTGGCGTCTTTCATACCCGCCACATGTCGGGCATATTCGATGGTGGCAACCTGCATGCCCAAACAAATACCAAGGTACGGGACCTTGCCTTCTCGTGCAAACCGAGCAGTTTGAATTTTGCCTTCAATGCCTCGTTTGCCAAAACCACCGGGCACCAAGATACCATCGTATTTGGCCAATTGAGCCACAGTTTCAGGGGAGATGGTTTCAGAGTCGATGTGCTCAATTTTGACGCGCACATGGTTGCGCATACCGGCATGACGCAAAGCTTCGTTGACTGACTTGTAACTGTCTGACAGCTCGACGTATTTGCCCACCATGGCAATGGTCACTTCACCTTGAGGGTGCTCAGTTTCATAAACCAAGTCATCCCAGCGCTTGAGGTTGGCAGGTTGTGTGTTGATGTGCAAGCGATCGCAGATCAGGGCGTCTAGGCCTTGTTCGTGCAAGACGCGCGGCACTTTGTAAATGGTATCGACATCGGGCATAGAAATGACACCCCATGTTTGGACATTGGTGAAGAGAGAAATTTTGTCCTTCTCATCATCCGGAATCATGCGGTCTGCACGGCAAAGCAAGGCATCGGGTTGAATGCCAATTTCGCGCAATTTCTGAACGGTGTGCTGAGTGGGCTTGGTCTTCAATTCGCCAGCGGCAGCAATCCATGGCACATACGTCAGGTGAACAAAGGCTGCATTGTTGGGGCCTAAGCGCAGACTCAGTTGACGCACGGCTTCTAAAAATGGCAATGATTCAATATCGCCCACGGTGCCACCAATTTCAACGATGGCCACATCGACTGCGTCTGGCGTTTCAAAGCCGGCGCCGCGCTTGATGAAATCTTGAATCTCGTTGGTGATGTGAGGAATGACCTGAACGGTTTTGCCCAGGTAGTCGCCGCGGCGTTCTTTTTCAAGCACACTTTTGTAAATTTGACCCGTGGTGAAGTTGTTGGCTTTCTTCATGCGGGTGTTGATGAAGCGCTCGTAGTGGCCCAAATCGAGGTCTGTTTCTGCGCCATCGTCGGTGACAAACACTTCCCCGTGTTGAAACGGTGACATGGTGCCGGGATCCACGTTGATGTAGGGATCGAGTTTGATGAGGGTGACTGAGAGGCCGCGCGATTCTAAGATTGCGGCAAGCGAGGCGGAAGCGATTCCCTTCCCTAGGGAAGACACCACACCACCAGTGACGAAGACGAATTTGGTCATGTCCAGGACGAGATGCAAAGCACCCGGGAGATGGAAAACGAGATTATAAAGGTCTCATGATCTGCTACATTGCCAAACATGAACGATTTGCACGGAAAACGCATTGTTTTAGGACTCACTGGAGGCATTGCCTGCTACAAGGCGGCCGAGTTGTGTCGTTCCTTGGTCAAGGCGGGGGCCAAGGTGCAAGTGGTCATGACCGAGGCTGCGGCCCAGTTCATCACCCCCGTCACCATGCAAGCTTTGTCTGGGCAGCCTGTTTTTACCTCGCAATGGGATG
>Ga0315903_10000737_pt1 | contig 48854 bp, 76 predicted proteins | sample LakEriMetagenome_7_FD_203524 | JGI IMG/M metagenome (GOLD analysis project Ga0315903, IMG submission 203524) | Freshwater fungal communities from buoy surface, Lake Erie, Ohio, United States - Buoy 2 MA119 | ecosystem: Environmental > Aquatic > Freshwater > Lake | place: USA: Lake Erie, Ohio... | reverse complement strand
TAAAAACTCCAGACGCTGAAAACGTTGAAAAACAAGTACAAAAAAATAGGTTTAAAAATTTTAATACAAAGTTAAAACTTGAAAAAGCTAAACCTATTATTGACTTATATACAAAATACACCAAAGACCTCAATCTTGACTTAAATAAGATGTTAGGTCACTCATATCTTGAAAGCGGTTTAAAGGCTGGTATCCCTAATATTGATGGAATTAGTTCAGCTACGGGATTAGGGCAAATAACAAAAAAAGCATATAAAGAGCTTCAAAGACTTTATCCAGAAAAATTTGGTAAAATTTCTTTTCAAGACATGAATAAAAGCCCTGATCTTCAGGTGCAAGCACATTTAAATTATTTTAAATCAATGCTGGATCGAAGTAAAGGTGATTATGATTTAGCTCTCCGTAAATATTATTCTGGGTTTAAAAATAATAAAACTCTTAATGAGTATGCCGATAAAGGTTTAGATTGGGATGGCAAGACTCCTTTAAAAGATAAAAAATTAAAAAATGGAAAAACTTGGACTGTAGAAGAACAAAAAAATTATATGCGTAAAGGTGGGTTTGATGGACCTAACGCTGATAATTATGTTGCAAAAATCTATGGTTTTGAAAATGAATTTAGACGTTTAGCAGGATTGCCTATTAATGAGAAAATTGCATCAGGAGATAAGGTCTTGTATGCTGCTCTTCCTAATCGTCCTCAATTAGCTGGTGATGCACTTATTCCTTCTGTTGCAAATCAACAAGATTTAGATAAATCTATTGAATCACCGGAAATTCAACCTTCTGTATCTAGTGAAAACGAATTAATTACTGACGCTCTTAGCGGTAATGCTAGGTCTGTTAACTATGCAGAGTTAATGGATTTAGTGCGTAAGCGTAGATTTAATGCTGACATGGGTGCAGCACTTGCTAATTTTATTGCTGGTACTTCAGCAATGGCATTTAAAGCTCCTGTAAAAAATGTCGCAGAAGACTTCTACAAGCAAATGCGTGAAAACGCTGTTGAACCTATTAGCGATATACAGCTTGAAGAGAAACTTGGGGACATGGACCCTAAGAGTGCTTCTTCTAAGTTTAGTCAAAAATTACTTGGAAGGTTTCTTGCTGAAGCTGGATTCTATCAGGGTGTTGGGAAAGATGGGAAACCTATCCCATTTGACTTATCTAATCTTTCTAAAAACGATCTTGAAAAGCGTTTTAAAGATATTGAATCAATTATTAAAACTAGCAAAAATAAAAAATTAGTTACTGACTATGCTAAGTTTAAAGATACAAGAAAAAGTATCGCACCTTTGGGAGAAAAGATTACTAATAATATTTATAAAGCTACTCCTAGAAACGCAGATGCTACAAGAAAAGTTACCGTAGATAACTTCTATCAGGCGTTAGGATTTAATAGACCGTTAAGTATTAAAGAAGCGCAAAACATTATGTATGTTAAGGATAAAGATGGTAAACAAATTCTTAATCCTAAATTAGTTCAAGCACTTGATTCTCTTCCTGATAACATTGCAAAAGAAGGAGTTATTGACGTAGCTAGATTATTCCAAGGTGGAGTTCCTCCTGTCAGTGTTATTAATTCGTTAAAAGGTGATAACATTGCCACTATTAAATCAAAGATTATCAATTTCTTAACAGGAGACAACTTACCTGCACATAAGGGAGCATTGCTCGCTGGATTAATGGCTTCATCTTCTCGTATTGGAAGTGCTGCAGTAGATCGTATGTATGAGCAAGCTCAAGGTATGTTGTCTTCTCATGCACACGATTTGCTATATTCAATTGATGGAGAGCCTGTAGCAGCTCCTCTATTGAATTCAATGACTGAACAGAATGAGGGAATTCGATTCGTTCATCCTGTAAATTGGCCAAAAGTTCAGGCATTTAAACGTGCCGCAGAAAAGCACGTTACTTCTCCTGAAACTAAAAACTCGGCTGAAAAAACTTTATTGGATACTTTTAGAACTCCTTCAGGTCGTGTTGATTGGGGTAAAATTGAAGATTACTTAACTGATCCAAATTCAAAATTACCAGATCAGTTTAGATTGAAACCAATTAACTATATTGATATTGATCCTTTTGAAACTAAAAAAGCTCTTACAGAATAGGATAATTAAATGAGTAAACTTTTTGATGACGACATGGTAAAAGATGCGGAGAATTTTGTTGCTGGTCAACAAGAACTTTTGCCATCTGATATTGTTGAAACCCTTCCAGAGCAAGAGAAACCTTCTTCTGCTGGAGATGAACTATTAAGTGATGTTACCTTACCAAGTGATGACCTTTCTTTTTTTAGTGGTAAAGGACAACTTTCTAGGTTAGAAGCCGCTGCAGCAGGAGCGGTTCAAGGTACTCTTGGTGATTGGGGCGATGAAGCATACGCTAAATTGCTTACAACTTTAAAAGGTAAACCTGAAGATTATAGAAAAGAGCAATTAAGAGCGTTAGCGTATTTAAAAAATCAAGAAACAAAACAACCGTGGGCATACAAAGTTGGTCAAGTTGCTTCTTATTTACCTATTAGTAAAGCTGCATTATCTGGAGCAAAAGCTGCTGGTGGGTTTTTGTCTGGTGTGGCAAAGGGTGCTGGTAAAAGTGTTGGGATTGGTGCATTTTCTTCTGCCGGAAGATCAGAAGGTAATCTTGATACAGAAGAAGGTAGGAAGCAAATGGCTTATGACATTGCTTCTGATATTGGACCAAATGCTATCGTTGGTGGTTTTGCTGGGGGCCTTGCTGAAAAACTCAATTTTAAAACAAGTAAAGATCCATATTATCGTACATTAAATAAAGCTAGAGAATTAGGACTAGAAGGCATTAACCCTGCGATTGATGAAGGTAAGGATATTCTTGCTAAGAGATTAGAACGCACTATTCAAAAATCTGCTAAAACATTAGTAGAACCAATTGAAGAATCTCAGCAATTGTTTAAAGATGCCATTAATAATTTTAGCGGTAAAGTAAAAGCTGCCCCCGGTTTTAATGATCGTATTGATGCTTTGTTAAAGCAATTAGAAGGTGCAAATCTTTTTGGTGGACGCACTAACTTATCTAAAGAAATTCGTTCTGTTATTGGTAATCCAAATGCAACCATCTCTGAAGTATCTAGTTTAGAGCGGTTGTTACACAATAAAGCATACGAGCTTGGTAAAGATCCTGTATTGATGCAGTATCAACCGATCTTAAAGAATATTAGTGAAGCTCTAAAGGATGATGTTGTACATCACAACTTGGGTGATGCACTTGTCAAACAATTAAAACAAAATTATTTTGAAGATAAGGGTGTGGTTGGTCGTTTTTTAAATGACATTTTCGATCCATCAAAGACTTCTGCAGGACAGAATAAATTATTAAAAGCTCTTGGACCTCAAAGAATGGAAGAGCTTTTGGTTAAATTGGAAAAAGAATTTGAACCAATTGTACAGCGTCTTTCTTATGGTACGGGTATCAGTGAACCTGAACGTGCAAGATTGAATAAACTTGTTGAATGGATTAAAACACAGCAAGGACCAAAACAAACATCTAAAATTGATATTGATAAATTAGTATCTGACATTGAAAGCACAAGTCTTGAGCAATCCGTATTGCGTAACGTGATTGGAGATAGAAGACTTGGCAGAACTGGTGCTATGCAAGAAGCTGATAAGGCTTTAGGTTTAGGTAAAGATATTGTCACTGGAAATCCACAGACAGCGGTAATGGATACCCTTAGAGCACCGTTCTCTACTCAAGCTCAAAATCTCTATGGTCGTGTAATGAAACTTGCACAAGAAGCTCCGGGAATGAGTTTAGAAGGTAGAAGCAAATTCTATCCTTGGAACTTGTCTCAAACCGCTATCCGTTCTTATGCAAATATGTTAACAAGATCAACAGACCCTAAAACCATTCAAAGTGGTAAAAGATTATTAGACGCTATGGATAGAAGCTCAGGAAATACCGCAGCGGCATTGTTTTCTGTTGGTCAAACTAGCCCAGAGCTTAGAAAAGGTATTTCAAAACTTATGGATAAAGAAAATACCGAACCTCAAGATGTAAATGAATTGTTAGAAAACCAATAATACAGAAAGGAATCTGCTATGGATCAGTCAGATCGGGATATGATTGTGCAAATCGACAGGAAGTTGGATTTAATTAAAAATGATATTCATCGACTTCAGCTTACGCAAGCTCGCATGGAAGTTGATCTTGAATATCATATTAAAAGGACAGATGCCTTGGAAAAAAAGGTAATGGAAACGTCTAAAGTTATTGGACCATTACAGGCTATGTCATTGTCTTGGGGATTTATGGTAAAGTTGTCTACTTTACTTGCAGGAATCGCTACAGTAATAATGTTAATGTTTAAGATTATTTATCGTTCTTTTTAAATTTGTCTGGATGATAGTACCATTTATCAAGAAGATCGCATAAAGTATCTAAAATATTGTTATCGTATGTAACAGAAGAGGGGTTGATTTCATCAAGCCCTTTTTTGCTTCTAGCTTGAGCCATTACATCAGCGTTACGCCTGTAATTTTCTTTGAAAACTTTTTTTTTCAAGTCATCACTAACAAATTTGCTTGAAGGAATATCTTTAAAATTTGCGCTAATGTTCTCCGCTGTGAATTTATTTAAAAATTCCAACTCTTCTTCTGATAATTGTTCTAAGTAGTCATAATCAACAAGATCACGACGAGAAGCTGGTTGATAATTAGGATTGAGGTGCTTGTACTTTGTGCGTATCTCTTTTAATTTCATTGTTGACTTTCCTTAAATTTTTCATATAATGCCATAATGTCATCTGTGATATATTGTACCACGTTTTCATCTAAAAGCAAATAAGTTTTAAGAGATTCGTTAAAATATTCAAACCTTTTAAAAACAATGGGCTTGAATGTGTTAAAGCGTGTAGTTTGTACTTTTCGTTCTCTAGCCCATTTACCAAATACAAAATATAGTACTTGAACATTTACAGCAACTTTTCCTTTTCTGATGTGTAAATCGTGAATAAAGCGATGTATTAGTTCTTTACTTCTGTCAAAGTATTCTTTTTTCCATTTAATAGAATATTCATCTCTTGGGAAGATTTTATAAACAATATCTTTTGATCTTTGGTTGATAAGGAAATACCCGTCTTTATCAACATCTAAGATTGTACTAAGATACATAAAGATTTCGTCGGGGTCAATTTTATTTTTAATGTGAAACTTTAATATCTTAAATAACAATACAGGAGAGATGGGGATGTTACCCTTTTCAATCTTGTATTGCACCATTACGTTTGTAATGTCCAGATGCTTTTTATTAAGAGTAATCTCATCATTCGTAATCTCTTCTTTAGAGATTAAAGATAGTAACTCTTCATCTGATAATTGAGATATGTCTCTATTTTCCAATCTGAGATGCTCCGACCGTTACTGCGGCCCCAAGAATAAAAAACCCAATATATTTCAAAGTGTTCCATTTTGTAGATTCTTCTAATTTTTGATTTAACTCTGCTGATTGATCCATAAGAATACCGTTTTCTTTATCCATCAAGCCAATCTTATCATTTAAGATGGCAATAGTAGCTTCATTTGAAATTTGAAGCTCTTTTTCAAGATCACAATTAATAAGTTGCTGTTTAATCTTTCCTGCTTGTGGAATAGAAAGTAATACACCCTTGAAAGGTGCAGTGCCTATTACAGCGTTTTGAGCATTAGCGGTTGTTGAAAAAGCTAACAAGACTGTTAATGTCACTATCAATTGTTTCACTGTTTACTTTCCTTTTTCTTTCAAGTTCTTTTCTTTTTTCAATCTCGACATCCAACTTGTTATCAATTCTATCGAGTTGTTTTTCAATTTCAATAATCTTTTTTTGCGATCTGAAGAAATCATTTAATGCCTTCAATTTACTGTTATTATTATACAGCACAACAGCAAAGATTGTCAACACAATAATTGCATAATAACTATTTTTCATTGTTTTTCCTTTTATGTCTGTTCTCTTTACGGAGTCTATTCTCTTCCTCGGTCTTAACTGTGTGACATGATTCACAAATTGATTGTAGTTCAGTAGGAGGGCAGAATAACTTCATAACGAAATCATCATATCCAGACCAACCCTCAGTAGAAACGGCAGGAGTAATATGGTCAACATATAGTTTTTCTTGCAGTGAACTACAAAGCTCACACCTATAATAGTCGCCATCCTTGGCACGTTTAATAGCCTCTCTGCGAAGGGGCGAATGTAGCCATATCCTTCGTAAAGCAGGGACAATCTTACTCTTGGTGTTCCATTTTTTTGCTCTAGCCATGTTTCATTGTTTTTCGGAAGTTGCAACTGTCGCACATCTGTAATAATTTAACAGCAATATCGACAATTTTTAATTTGCCCTCGTTGCATTTAGGACAACTTGATTCTTGTTTTTTCTCCACAGCTTTTTGCTGTTGAGTGGTATTTGTTTTATGTGTTTTTTTAGACTTTTGTTCTTCTCTTCTTTGTTCTTTTTTGAGTTGCTTTTTCATTGAAGAGATTGTATCTTGAAGTTCTCTGATTTCTTTTTTTAGTTTGTAAACATTATCCTGTTGTTCATGCACTTCTTGTTTAGTCTTTTTCATTTACTATTTGCCTGTACTGCCGAATCCCCTTTCGTTTCGTTCAGTTTCACTAAGCACTGATGCAGCTTCAACTTCGGGGGTATAAGTTAGAATAATCAGTCCTTGTGCAATCTTATCACCTTTTCTAATTAAGTACCCATATTTTCTTACTGTGCCTCCGTTGATGTTTGTAACCATTTCGTCAGTGGTGTTATTAAGATTGTGCATAACCACCTTAATCTCTCCACGGTACGAGTAATCAACCACACCTGCGCCAATCCTAAGACCTTTAGCAGCCATGCTTGAGCGATCTTCAATTTTAAAGAGAGGAATAACTGACTGTTGTGGAAAAGTATTAACACCTTCCATTTCAATAGCGATGCCAGTTTTGATGATTTCTGTCTTGCCAAGCGGAATGAATACCTCTTCGGAAGCGTACAGGTCATATCCAGAAGAACCTGCTTCACTTCTTGATGGTAACTTAGCGTCATCTGTCAAGGGTTTTACTTTAATTTTCATGTATTCCACCTATCGTCGTTGTCGGGCTTGTGTTTTATGTTCCAATACAGCATAGCGAGGTTACACATGGCGTGTGCAATGTGAGAAAGCCCTGTCTCGCTGTCTGTATCTTCTCCCATGTTCCATTGATTTAAATGCCTCTGGCAAGCGTTATAGAGGCGACTGTACTCAATGCCTTTTGTGTAGTTGCTTCGTTCGTATTTAGTTGCACCATACCCAAAACATTGAGCCATAGCCCAGATTGCCTCACTTGGAATGAGGTCAATCTGTGGCTTTAGCAAGTAATCATGATCGTTCTTTTGTGCGCTCATACTTTATTTAAGATTGAACTTCTCTTTGACTTTGAGAGAAGGTTTGTTTTACCTTGATACCAGCTTCCACAATCTTGACATTGGTAACGCTGATACTGCCCAGATTTTGTGTGGGCAAACCCTCTCTTTTGAAAGGTTGTTCCCCCACAGTTACAAAACACTTCATCCGATTCTGCATACGCATGAAACGTTACAGTATTATCCCACGGTTGCATCTTGTTGTAAAGCTCTTCTAGCGTGATAACGTCAGCTTTGTTGTAGATTTCCATTTCCTTCCATGCCTCTTTGTTACCTTTGAGACATTCTTCCCAAAGTTTGAAACCGGGAAACTTGGCATGGGTGTTTTTCTTTACAGTACAAAGTTTATCGCTCATGTACTCAAGTTTGTTGCTTGTAAAGGCGAAGTGTTTTGTGGCAATACGCTTTGTATCAATATGTTTGAAAGGACTTGGTGGTCCCATACCATTTAAGATAAAACGAGTATTTAGTTTCTTTTGGTCAAAAGCCTTACCGTTCTGTGTAACAATAACATCAGCCTCATCAAGCAACTTCCAAATGCCTTGAAGAAGTTTCTTGTCGTCGCTTACGTTCTTGGCGTTGCGTTGATCTTCATAAAAGATTTTAGATTCACCTAACCACTTAGCACTCCAAGATAAAAGATGCCAATCAGCTTTTAACATATTGAGAGGAACGTTCTGCTCCCAAATAGACCAAATATATCCGAGCATAGGAGCTGTTTCAATATCCAAAAACAATACTTTCGGACCTTTATTTTTCTTCATTATTTTTTACCCTCTAGTGTTAAAATCAATTCTATAAAATATGTCATAGATTTTTCAATTTTTCTTATTTGTGCTTCAGTTAGTCCAATTTCATATTCATGACTAATAGCATGGAATACCTCGTGCAAAAACGTGTTGACAAATTCCCTATTCCCCTGATTGTCATTTAACACAATTTGTTTTGGATCAAATCGTGTTATACCAAAAGTCTTTTCATTCTCTTTGTCAAAATGAAAATCCCTCGTATGAAAGATTTCGTAGCTTGCTTTGCTACTAATCTTCACCTTGTTTGGCGTATTGTTTCTGTACTTCTTCCAGTTTTTTTTCATAGTCCATTTTCTCTGCCATTAAATTAAATTTTTGTGCTCCCATAACTTCTAACATTTTTTGAACACTATAGAATGACTCAAAATGAAATAGTGCCTCACCTGCTGTATCAACAATCTTTAAAATAGCATTAATACGGTCAAGCATCCCTTTAATAATATCCATTCTTTCTTTAATAGCTCGTCTAGTTTTAAATTGTTCTAAATCGTGAATGTTACTATTTTCAAGTCTGTCTTTATTTTTTTTAGCGAGTTCCTCATTTTTAATGGGGAATTCAATAATGTTAGACATTACTTTTTTCTCGCTTTCCTTTTAACAACTTCAAAGTGTTTAACAGAAATTTTACAAATGAATCCATAGCAATCGGTAATTATTTCTTTTGGATCTTCCATGTTTGAAAGATCAATGTGATGGCTTTCATTGTGGAATTTAAGTGTAACCTTTTCAAAATTATTATTTTTCTCAGGATGAATAATAAGGTCAATTATAAACCATGTTGCAAATAATGTCAACAGCGAAATCGTTAAGTAAAAGAAATTTTTAATGGTTTCCATGGGCAGTACCCTCCAAGTATGATGAAGCTGAGATGCGTTCCCAACGAGTTAAGTCTTTGTAATCTCTAAGATTATAGACATTTGAATAACTCATGGATGAGCGAATACCTGCTTGAATTGCTTGGATGATATTGATAACGTCACCTTTAAATTTCACATTACGAGAGATGCCTTCTGGAGTGCGGTGGCTCGATACTTTATCCTGTTTCTTATATGAGTCGAGGGACGCTGATCCACGATATACTTTATAAGGAACGTCATTAAACAACTCAACTTCTCCGGGGGTCTGGCTTGCCCCTGAGAGCATACCTCCAAGCATAACAACATCAGCACCAAGAACAAGAGCCTTGCAAACATCACCGACAGTTTTGTGTCCACCGTCAGAAATAATTTTAACAGGACTTCCAACTCCAAGCATTTTCTTTACACTGTGTACAGCAGAGGCTTGAGGATAGCCCATACCAGTAACTTCACGAGTGGTACAGTTAGAACCACCGCCAACGCCAATCTTTACAGCGTATGGAAACTTAATGTTTTCAGCTTCACACTTGGCAAGAAAAACTCTTAGCGGTTCGTCGTGCGAGAAATTACCCACAACAACGTTAATAAATGGATTATATAAAGACATAATACCTTTATAAAGGTTAAAAGTATTGTCGCTTTGTCCGTTTGCAATATCAATAACAAAATTTAAAGCTCCTGCATTTAAGAGCATGGCAAATCGCTCAAGCTCGGTTGATTTAGTACCAATGCTACACCATGTATTTCTGCTTCCACTATTTTTAAACATCTCAACGTTTTCATCTACCGTACAAAAACGATGGAGGGCAGGGATAGCAATGTTGTTTGCTTCATTCAAAGTCTTTGCCATTTCAACGCCAGTGATGGTATCCATATTGGCAGACATGATAGGAGTTTGATATACAGTGCTGTCAAAGTAAATGCTAGTGTCACATTCCTGTCTTGATTTAACAACGCTATACTTAGGGATGAGCGTCATGTCGTTAAAGGTAAACAAAGTGTTCATAGTTTCTCCAATACTTTCTTATTTCGTTTTAATGAATAATTTAAAAACATTTCCTTTACTGGAAGAATAGTCTCAAACCTTTTAGTGGTTTTGAAAGCCTTCTCCAAGTACGCATCTATATTGTACCGCCCTTCGTACCTTTCTGTCAAGCAAAGTTTTTCCTCGGGCGTAATAAATACATAAATGCGATCACCTGACTTATACTCTGTACCCTGAATGGCATCAATTACTTTAGTTTCATTTGCCCTTGTAGAGTTATAAGTGGTTGGAGATAATTGCATTTTCTTACTCCAAGGTTTAATGTCGGGTATTCCATCTCTGATAGTGCGTATTGTGTTGTGATAGACATTCACCATGTCCTGATGATTGTCCTGCATAACACACTCTACAAGGTCAGCAAGTAATTGTTTTAATGCAGGTTCCAAGGTGGAGGATTTAAGCGATGAACCTTTTACCTTTCGCTTACCCTTCTGATCTACCATGATATAGTTCTTGGCTTTCAGACAAACCACCTTGGAGAATACACCGTCATTTTCAAACTTGATGGCATCAGGCAATAAGTTGTTAATCTCTTGCAATAGGGTCAACTGCTCTTCTTTCGAGAAGGTGGATTGATCTGGCTTGCAAAACATAATGGAATCTGTATCGCCGTTTACAATAACAAAATTACGCTGCGTCATCGTCATCCTCAGATTGTACCTTGGCTGACCAGTACTTGTCAATAGGTTCTCCGCTTGCCCATTTGACCGCTGTGGTGATGATGTTCCTACCCTGCTCAGTTACAAAGGCAGCTAGTTCAGGGCTGTTAAAATTCAATCCTTGAGCGGATAAGAACCCATAGAAGCTGTTTAGAATACCCTTGGTGGTAGTGTCCATTTGCTTGTAGAGTTCATCACCTGTTTCGGCAGCGAGTTTCTTTAGCTTCAAACGGTTAGCTTTGAATGTCTTGACCAGTTCAAGCAGGTATGCGTTGGGATCTTTCTCTCTGTCATAAACTTCATACTGAACGATGATATTAGGGTAGAGAGATGCAACGTCAATCTTAAAACAGTTATTATAAATTCCTGGAACCGCAAAGCTAATAGCACCCAAGAACGGTTTTACTTCCGTAGCTTTGGGGATACTATGACCGTCCTGTAAGTACGCTCTAGTCATCAAGGCGTTGATCTTGCTTCCGCTTGCAGAGAGAAGAATCTCTGTAAACGGTTTTGGAATCATGGGACACATATTGAAATATAGCGGAGCCATGTGGTCAAAGAGTTTAATGGGGTCTTCAGCATCTGCCTCTGCATAAGATTTAATCTTTTCCCACTCTTCAGCCTTTTTATAATTATCCCTAATAGCCCCTGCGTCATAGTATTGTCTTCCTTCTTTTTCAAATCCAAGTTGTTTAATTAACGGTTTCAATGCGTTTGACTCAAAGGATTTAGACACATCAAAAGATACAGAAAGAAAATAAGTGTCGCAGATTTCTCTGCCGTAAACAGAAACCTTCTTATACAAAAGATCCCGTGTTCCATCTAGGCGAAACTTAGATTCGCTTCTTGCAAACTTAACAGGACTTTCATCTCTGCCCATACGGAGAGCAACATTGTTAGTCTCAGCACGAGCCTGTAAATATGGTATATCGTAAGTAATGATGTTATGCCCTAATAGAACGCTTGGATTACACTCAATAAGGTAATCACAGAAGGCAACAATCATTTCTCCTTCTGATGCATAATCATCATGGCAAAACAGTTTATTGATACTCCTACCAGTGCAATCCCGATAAGTGGTAGAAATAAGTAATACTTTAGCGTCTTCAGCATATCCATTGAGTCCCGTTGTTTCAATGTCAAAAGAAAGCAATGACAGTTCAGATGGCTTCATGTCTTGGTACATACAAATACCATCCTTAACCATCATTGCTTCCTCTTGATTCCAAATGGTATAAATATCTTTACTGCGCCAGATCCCACAGAATTTTTTATATTCATTCTGGTCAGTAAACTGAATACCATATTTGTAGTGTAGGTTGCCCTTTAGTCGTGCGAAATTTTTATTAAGAAGTACAGGAGATACAATCCAATAACGATAGGGTAAGACGCTACTAACAATATTAGAGCTATCTTTATCTTGTTGGAATAGTTCTGCTGTCCCATCTTCTTTAACCTCAATCCCGACTACTCGTTTTAAATTTGACTTACCAAAAACAATTTTATCACTCATTTACATTACCTTGTTCTGATTCATCATCAACAAGAATAAAAGATAGATAATCGAATAAATCATCAATGCCATCTTCTGTCTTTTCAAATATATCATAAGCTGAAGGATTCTCATACTCATACACAACATAATGATCTGACTTCTTTGCCACTACAATTTTATTCGCATTTTTCATAAGTTCTCCTATTATATCACTCCCAAGTCTTTCCTTCAACAGCAGAACGCTTTGCAGCCTTCTCTTTTTTGAATTCTTCAAACTCTTCCCTGTTCTCTTCGGTCATGGAATTTACTTTACCGAAAAGTGGGTCCCACATAAAGTCGCTAGACCAAAGACCACCAAAACGGTTCTTGACAAGAGCAAAGGAAATGTACTTGTCGTTCTCTGTAGTCTTAGGACTATAACCTTCACGCCACAAGGTAAGAACGGTAGAGCAAGCCTGTTCAATGATACTCGCACCTTTGATCTGCTTCATTGAAAGAAGTGGATCAGAAATGTCAGGAGTAGAATGTTTTTGAGTCTGGAGGAGAAGGAGAATACAAGTGCCAGTCTCGTTAGCAACATCCTTGAGTTGGTTAGCAATGAACCCTGCGTTAGCAGTGGGGTCACTGTATGGCCCTGCCATGCACTCCAAGTAATCAATGATGATGAGCTTTGTGGGTTCTCCGATCAATTGATTGCGTTCCTCGATGATATTCTTCAAATCAGGTGCAGTGAGGCCAGATTTAAAGTTGAACCCAACATTGGCATAGTTATGCTTAATGCGTTCAAACACTTCACCAGAACGCTTCTGATCGTCTTTAAACATCTTGAGTACGTCTTTGAATGGTTGACCTGTCATCTTCTGAGCAAGTTTAGCATAGACAAGAGGCACACCCATATCCATAGAAAACATCATAGACTTGATGTTGTTCTTAGATGAATTGGCAAGAATCTCCAAAGACATACCAGTTTTAAACGATCCCGGTTGACCAAGCAATCCGTTCAAGGTTGAGGTACTGAGAGTCCATTGCTCATCAAGTTCACCGATACCAGTGCGTACAATGTTCTTCTCAAAGTTTGTAGCGTAGTTGATGAACTGGGTGTTCAAGGAATCAAGAGAGATGAATGGTTGATCTTCTTTCTCATCAGTAGAAAATCCATTACGCTGACAATAATCTTTCAACCAAGGATTGTTCGTAGGGCTGTATTGACCGCCTTCCCAACGATCAGAGAATACAGACTGCTCGATAATGTTCTTCCAAAGCTCTTCCTTAGAGAACTCTTCCTGCCCCATGCGTTCCGCTTGTTTCTTAAACGCCGACTTACACATATAGTAAGTAGTTTCTTTATCATAACCCAAACCACGGCAAGTGGCAGCGATGACCATGAGCGCATTGTGTCTCTCTCCATTATCAAAATAACCTTGAGCCAATGCCCACTTGTAAGGTTTCCATCCACGAGGAGGGTTGTTTACCTTTGGGTCATTCTTTGGATCAAGTTTTGCTTTTACTTCCATGATCTTCTCTTTCTTCTGCTTTGGAGTTTCAAAGAGTGAGGTTGGAAGTTTCACGGCTTTGAACGTAGGTTTGAAGTCAAGGCGAGGTTGTTTAGCAACGTCCTTGATCTGATCGCAATTCATCTCGTCAATCTCAGCAATATGAAGAGGAATCTTATACAGGCCAGACTTCGGATGCTTGGTGTTAGGCATACGAATAATCCTAGCAGGATCAGATACAGAGAAGTCAAAGCTCTTCAAGCCACGGGCAATCTCTACCGTAGCGGTTTTGAACTCGTCAGGGGTAATCTGCTTGTCGAGTTTTACAACAACATGGAACCCTTTGAAGCCAGACATATAACATTCAATATCATCTGGATCAATGTTATAGTTCTGCACAAGGCGAGTTGCCAAGGTAAGAGTATCTCCACGAGCAGCATTAAAATCATCCTTGTTATCAAAGTCCCATACAAGGAGATCGGTAGTTACATCTTTGATGCCAGATACAGAGCCAGTCTTTTCAACAATGTCTTTGTGAGAATCGTTATACTTAAAGATGCTAGAATACGAATCTTTGTTGCGATTGATATTCATAGCTTTAAGTTGCTCTTCACTTACAAGCTGTGGTTTGCTACTCAAGCTCTCTTTAAAATTAATCAGGGCATTAGACATTACACACTCCTTTTGCGAATAGATTCAATTGTTTCATACACAACAACATTTTCAATCCTAATTCTATCACTTTTTGAACTAATACGGAAGGTAATAGTAATATTATATTCTTCATTGTATTTTGCAATCAAACTAATGTTTGAGGTTGTTGCGTCTACCTTCAACAAACAAAGAAGTTTACATTCATACTTTTGAATGCGCTTGATGGCAAGATCACGCCCCACCTTGCGAACAAAATGATCTTTAGGGTTTGTAATAGCTAAACCTAATGGAAGATGATAACTTGAACTTTGTCCAGTGATTTCACTATATACAAAATCCAACAATTCTTTTTTATTAGGTTCAATGGTTGCAAAAGAAAACCTTTTGTCCACAAACTGACTAATTACACCGTAATGATACTGGAACATTTCTTTTCCTTTCATAATTAAAACCCCATGTACGAACGCTATTGTATCATACATGGGGCTTTAAAGTAAAGAACTATTTAGAGGGGTTGTTTCAAAGTTACCGCAGCGATAATGTTATCTTGAGAGTAAAGGTCAACAAGTTTGTTGTACGCATCTTCGCTCAATTTATTATTGCCATGTGCAATTTTAAGGTCTTCAATCTTGTCTTCCTTCTTGGTGAAGATAAGAAGGTCGCCTTGGTTAATGGTTACAGAGTTTCCATTTTTACCCATGTAGACTTTCAAGTAAGCCTTGGCTTTGTTAGGGTCCATATCTTTAGGCAGACGAGAAACATCTGGTCGTACATAAAGACCGATCTCAGTGTATTTGTATTTTTTATTCATTTGTTTTTTCCTCTTCTTTTTTTGTTTCAGCAGTTTCTTGTTCTGCCCGTTTTTTCATCATCTCTTCTGCCTCTTCCATCTCAAGGAAGTTCTTCATAATATACTTAGCTTCAATGAGCTGGAGTGCAAGGTAGAAGTGTTGTGATAGTGATTTATTATGGAAGTTTACATCTTGAATTTCCAATGGAAATCCAACAAGTGCTTCAATATATCTCACTAAATCTTTTTTACTTTGTCCATGTAGTCCACGCTTGATGTTTGGATAATAGGTCTGAAACATCTCCGCAGCTACATCTTCAGGATTACGAGTATCAATTTCTCCTAATGGTAATGCTGTTGCTGTCATTGCCATTGTCCTCCCTCTGTAGCTTTAGGTTGTTGAGCGGTCTTACGGAAACTGCTAGATGCCTTTGGTGCTTCTGTTGTTTGAGCAGGAGCAGGTGGAGCGGAGGCTACAGGAGTGGTTGTTGCCTGAGCAGGTTTAGCCGTGGAAGCATTGGTGCGTCCAGAGGCGTAGTTACCGTCATCGTCTTCAGCAGGGATGAAGAGCATGGCTTGCAATCCAAAACGGCGAGCGTAGGTTTGAGCAGCCCCAAAAGCCTGTGGGTCATTCTGCTTGGCGCATACCACTTCAGTTTCAGAACTCATCCATTCGCCAGTCTCAGCATGAAGAAGGGTTGTGGTAATAAAGTTCTTACCCTCAAAGAAAGTGGCAGGTTGAAGGACAATAATTCCTGCATCATTCAACGGCCCCTTGACCACTTCCATAACAGCAGGAAGATCGGCATAGTTAGACTTGAAGAAAGGATTTTTAGAATCCTTCTTTGCAGAACCCATTTGGGTCTGGGCAGTAAGCAATGCCTTGGTTAGATTTTTAATTGATTCGCTAGTTTTCATTTTTTCTCCTTTTTAGTATTATACCGCATTTCAATTAGCATGACAAGAAAATTATACATCAAACTTGTCATTATCAAGAATGAGAATATGCACACGCTCTTGGATGATGAAAAGGTCGGTGTTGGATTCGATGACCTCACCCTTACCTGCCTGAAGCGTTGACCTATTGAATGGGAATTTAAGGGCGTGAAACTTTCCGTCCTTGTGAATCATTCCAAAACAAAAGTCATCATACATTGGAACATTTACCATTTCCAAATCAACCTTATTGGTCTTAACTTCTTTTTCCATAACTTGTTCCTTTACTTCTTCTTTCTTTGCCATTTCTACTTTTTCCTCTTTATTATTGAATGAATCTAAACGCTTCAATTGTTTTGACCATGATATAAAATCCGTTTTCTGTTTCGACATACATATCTCCTTTATCATAAGAAAACATATCCAAAAAGTCTTCTTTAGATTTTTCATATACAACTGTATATTGTTTATCTTTAGCATAAATTTCTACTTTCATTTGCTCTCCAATTCTACCAGTTTGACAGTTCTTTCTGAAGAACTAATCAATTTAACTGATGAAACATGATCTGTATTAAGCATATAAACTTGGTCGCTTGTAGTCATAGCTTGCACATAATCATTGAATTGTTGATTCTTTTTCTCCCAAAAAAAGTTTTGAGAGTTAACGATATTGTCGCCAAAAGAATTCTTATCTAATTCTTCCCTGAACCTAAGAACAATGTGTACACCGTTCATCAATCCAATTTCAGCAATTTGTTCCCGTAGTTGAAATTGCGTTGGCTTTTCCTTTTGTCCAAATAGGTTGTCTTTATCTTTAAACATTCTTTACTTTCCTTTCAAATGATTTAATACCTTCCATACTTCCCTTCCAACAAAGATTTGCGAACTCACACGGTTTACCGTATGTGTCGAAGCAAGAAGAGAAGTTTCTTGGAAACACATTCTTCTTAATAGCATCATTGATACTCGCAACATTGTCAATAATAATATCTTCAGCAATAGAAGGAATCTCGCTGATGATTACTTGAGTGGGAGCCTCGAATGTTTTTACAACAATCCATTGACCATTACAACGCTTGTCATTAACAACGGCGTTGCAAGTCTTGTGTGAAGACGAAGAGGATTCACCACATACAGAACACTTCTTATTTACAGTGACCTTGATCTTCTTGCTGACAACAAGAAACCCTGCCTTACGGGTCTTGTACTTCTCTTGCAAAATATGAGTGTAAAGAATCAACTGCTGAGAGTGCTTGACCGAATCGTCATCATAAGCTGATGCTGAGGTTTTAAAGTCAAGGATTACAGTGGAGTCATCAATGTCTGCCACCAAGTCAACATACCCAATAATCTCATCTTCATCTTGGTTCTTGAGACTGACAAGCTCCTGAGTGCTGTGAATCTTTTTAATCCTTGGAAGAATGTTCGCATAGGTACTCATCAGCATGATGTAACCTTTTTGAAGCATAGACTCCCAATTCAATACTGCATCAGACTCTTCGTTGATATTGATCTTATCATAGATCAGTTCAACATCAAGGTCGGATTTAAAATAGCTAATGTCTTTGTTATGCTTGAGTAATACAGGAACTCCGTCGATCTCCTGTGTTGTCCAAGTATCAAGAAAGACTTGCTTTGCAGCTTCAAGGTCTTGAGAGTGCATGAGCATTTCAACAGCTTTATCAAACGCTGTGCCAAATAAAAGAGCAGATGTGAGCCTATCTCCTTTCAAGTTTTGCTTGTAATACAATTCAAAAGACTTAGGACAAGTCTGATACCTATTAAGTTGACTGTTAGACAATCTATTTGCCATTATACACTCCAATTATTTCGTTTAAGGGCGTTTACCGCAGTCTTAATTGTATCATGCTTTTCGACTTCTTGCAACATTAAATTGGCAATAAGCTGAATTTCAGGCTGTGCATCATTCTTTGACCGAAGTTTGTAAAAATTACACCATGAACGGAGATTCATTACAGAAACACGCTCCACAAGGTTGTGTTGTGGGAGAACTCCACGCAAAAACTCCCTTGCTCGCTTCAGTTCTTCGTTTGAAATGACATTTGCCTTGGATTTTTCTTTAAGTTTATCAGATACTGCCCTGTAATAGAAGTTATTCTTTGAACAAAGCTCTTCATACTGCATACAAATGTTAAATCCTATGTCTTCCCCATAGGCTTTCTTAATAATCTGAGTAACATCGTCAGACATTGGAAGAAACTCGGATGGCATGGTGCGATAACGGGCTGACTGACCGCTTGCGCTCTGCAATCTATGAGTCATATACTGTCTGTCAATGGCAACGGGCATACGAATCCACCAACGGAAGATGATTGACTCAAATGGTGTACTATGCTTGGCATCTGCCAACATATTCACAACACGAGCAACATCATCATCCGAACGGGTTTGTTTCTTTTGGTAATCAAGGGAAGAAGTCCAAGCTGATTCAGCGACTTCACGATCTCCACCATATACGGCTTGCAATTCTACTTCAATCTTATTCATAGTTTTCCTTTTTAAAATGGTGCTTGTGGTCGGAGTCGAACCGACACTGGAAGGATTTTAAGTCCTCTGTCTCTGCCTTTGGACTACACAAGCATTAGAGTATTATACCATTACTTTTTTAGGAAATCAAGAATTTTAAAATATAATCGCATAGTGTTGTAACTATCGTGAATTGCTCGGTGTTTTATACCTTCAAACTTCAATCCCCAATAGTTCATGGATTTAGATAGGCCACCCTGAGTGGATACGCCTTGCGCTGTTTTGATGGCTTGATGGATGCACTTGATATTCATTTCAGTATATCCAAATGGAAATGGAATATCTTTAGGTGTTTGTTTACGGATTTGATATAAATCCCCAGAACCCCAAGTGATCGGTTGTTTGTGGGTACTGTATTGATAGAGATACAAAGATACATCTTTCATTACTTGAGATATATCGTTTGCGGTGTCAACATCTTGTTGAGTAATAGATGTTAGGGTTTTAATATAATCGCTAAGTGTTTCATTAGGATTAACAAAAAAGTGTTGTTTATCTAAAATCTTTCTGGAGGGTAGGTGTGCTACAGTCAAGCCTATCTCAATGATCTTCTGTGTCTCATCTGTAAATTCAAGATCGAAGGCTACAATATTATTTGCCATGTTTTGTTTTTCTAATATACTTACCTATCTCTTCTTGAATCTTTCTGTCATCAACAAGAATAATATGCTCATTGATACAGCCTAATGCTTTAGGTGCAAAGTTACGCATATACACTTCGCAGTAAAAATCAATCTGTTTACCAGAGTATTTAGGATACCTACGACGAAGTTCATTCTTAATGATCTTCTTCATGTTGTAAATAGATTTAAAAGATATATAAGTATGCTGTGGAAATGCTGTGTCTTCAAAAGTAGCACCTACCCTTTTTAAAAGTCTAGTTAGCAGATAGTATTCGTAATCTCTGATTCGATAGAATTTCATTTGAGTAGATGCCACTTTATGACGATGAGTGCTGTGATTACCCCTAGAAGGAAGCTAAGAAGCTCACCCTTCACAAGCGGCGCACTCTGTTTTAGACCTCGATGCCAAGTCACCTTTCAATACACCGTCTGATCTGAGATAGTATAATCCTTTAAGCCCCGCATGATAGGCTTCAAGATGTACCTCGTTGATATACTTCGGTGAACTATTTGCAGCGAAGAATAAATTTACGGATTGAGATTGACAAATATATTTTTGTCTTTGAGCAGCTTGCTTCACAATAGCAAACTGATTGATCTCTCTTGCAGTAAGGAATACTTTCTTTTCATGCTCCGTCATGAACTCAAGGTGCTGAACGCTACCTCCGTTCTCTGTGATGGATTTCCAAATGTCCTGAGTGTTCTTGTCTTTCTTATCAAGAATCTCACTAAGGTATTGGTTCTTACGAACGAAAGTTCCTTTAGCAGTTTTAAGGGAATAGATATTAGCAGCTTCAGGTTCAATGCTAGGCGACCAACCTCCAGAGTAGACTGCGTTAGAGGCAGTTGGAGCAAGGGCAAGGAGATGGGTATTGCGAACGCCAAACCCCTTACACCATTCCGGTTCGCCGAACTGAACTGCAAGTTCTTTACTGGCTTCTAATGCTTTGTTCTTCATAGTGCGGAAAATTGTTCCGTTAAGCATCATAGCTTCAAAGCTGTCGAATGGAATCATACGAGACTGGAGGAGGCTGTGCCACCCAAGAACTCCAAGACCAACCGCACGACCTTTAATGGCAGAGAGGCGAGAAGGCTGTAAGCCTGATACACCTTCTGACTTTTCAATGTACTCACTAAGTACTGCGTCCAAGAACTTAATGCTTAGTTCAACGGTGTCTGTGTCTTTCCATTCATCATACTTGGCTAGGTTTAGCGAAGACAAGCAACAAACGAATGTATGCTGTTCGTCAGTGTAGAGAGCAATTTCATTGCAGATGTTGGAGGTTTTGACTGTAAGGTTGTTTGCCTTGTAGCTGTCTGGGTTTGCACGATTTACAGTATCGGTAAAAAACAAATACGGCTCACCAGTTTCCACCCTTGCCTTGATAATCTCTTTCCAGATGTTACGCTTCTTTGTATCGCCTTCAAGCATGGATTTCATCCAAGCATCAGAGATGCAAATACCATGATTCAAATTGAGACAACGGCGGTTAACATCTCCGGTCGGTCTTCTAATGTTAATGAACTCTTCAATGTCCAAGTGGTCAACATCAAGGTAAACAGCAGAAGCTCCACGGCGAGTAGCCCCTTGACTTACGGCGATGGTTGTAGAGTCAAAGCACTTGAGCCAAGGAATAACTCCTTCGGACTTTCCATTGCCCTTAATAGGCGCACCACGGCCTCTGATGTCACCCATGTAGATGCCAACCCCTGCCCCGTTCTTCGAGAGCATAGCAAGCTCGTGTTGCTTTACAAAGATAGAATCAACGCTGTCACCCACATGAATAGAGTTACAAGAGATAGGAAGTCCTCGCTCTGTACCCATGTTTGAAAGTACGGGGGAAGCAGGACAAAGCCAGTTATTCCAAATAATATTAAAAATCTTATCTTCAATGCTAGGGTCTTTCAAATGTTTAGAGGCAGCTTTGGCTAACCTTCTATACGCCATTCTAGGAGTTTCTTCTGGGAGAAGATACCCGTTCATTAAAGTTCTATATCCGTTTTCATTAAGCCACTCAGGGGCTTCATTGTTTAATTTTAGTTCTTCTAACTTCATACTGCTTACCACATTTCTTCAAAGTTGATGTTGCCCTTAGAGTAATCTGTAACACGACCGGAGAAGAAGTCTTGATGACTTACTCCTGCGCTAAGTGTATCAAACCATTCCATTCTTTTCAAGGCTTCTTTATCAATATTATTCCATTTTGATTTTAAGCCAAGGTCGTTGAGTTTAGTGTTGCAACGATAGCGGATAAATGCTTTAAGGTCTTTTTGATCGAGTCCTTCAACTACTGCGTTCTCAAATACCTTGTCAATGAATTTATCTTCGAGTTCAACAGTCAACTTTGCAGCTTCATAAATGTCGGCTTTAAGTTCATCAGTCCAAAGCTCAGGGTACTCTTTCATCATTGTATTGAACAACCAGCACCCTGCCTCGGAGTGAAGGCTCTCATCTTTAATGCTGAAGGCAATAATCTGCCCTACACCCTTTAGCTTATTGAAACGGCTAAAGTTAAGCAATACTGCGAATGAAGAGAAAAGATTGACCCCCTCGTTAAAACCACTAAAGATAGCAAGAGACTTTGCAATCTCCTGTCTAGTCTTACCTTTAGTTTCAACAAGACGGTCAATCTTAGCTTTGGTTGGGGGATCTGATAGGAAAGCCTTGTAATCTGTGATGCCAAGGCTATCGTTTAAGTATGCATAAGATACTGCGTGGATACCTTCAAAGTTTCCAAAAGCAGCAGCCATCATTTGAATCTCAGGCTTTTTAAACCAACGATTGACTTTGGTAGTCCAGTAATCTGCGATGATTACTTCAGACTGTACGAAGCCTTTTAAGATTCCTCCGACGACTTTTCGTTCGTGTTCGGTTAGTGATTCACTCCAGTCCTGAATGTCTCCTGCCATTGCAATCTCATGATGCAACCAGTGTGATTGGTTCTGAAGTTCCCAATAGCGATATGCCTGTGGGTATTCGTGTGGTGCGTATTCAATTCGTGTTTCAAAAAGAGCCATGCGTTCTCCTTAGCTAGTGCTATATTATATAATGGTTATTTAATAATGTCAATAATAATATTCATCGTCATCATCCTCTTTAGACGGTTCTGGTTGTTTTACTTTAGGTTCTTCTAATTTAATAATTCTTCTTGTGGGTTGAGCCTGTTTATGGCAATAGCAACATCGCTGCTCTTTCACCCTGTGGCAACTACAATGCTCACACATAATGACAGTTATCTCCATGCAATCTAGTGACGGTAGATACAAGAATGGTTTGACCAGAAGCAAAGGTTGTAATACCGCTTACCTTATCAATAAGAACCAATTTAGTTGCCTGTTCCTTTTTTGTTTTAGGTTTCCAAAACTGCCACCATTTTCTGCCAGATGGAACATCTTTCCATTCATCTGTTGGTTCAGATTTGAATACTTCAACATTTAAAATGTAGTATCCATTGCAGGGGGCTTCAAAGCAAAATTCATTTTTCATTTTCTTCTTCTCTTTTTTGATGTTTACCTACTTGAATACCTGCGATAAATGACGCTGCTGAACCTACAAGCGCACTACCCAAAGATGTTAATAGTTGAGTAGCAGCATCACTTATGGTGAAGTCTTGTTTGGTTTGTATTGCCAAATAAAATGCTCTGCCAAAGGAGCCGAGGCAAATCATAATAGGCAAACTTGTTGCTCCGCAAACAAGAATAAGCAATGCCCAATCCTGAGCTGTCCAAGGTTTTCTACCCATTTTTATTATCTCCAAATATTTCAGGACACTTCTCTCTAGCCTTTTCCATTTCCCAATCATGAGGAAAGTGTCGCAAACACCAATAAGCCTGTCTTCTTATTTCTTTTGGAATCCTTGGGGTTTGCTTTGGATCAAGAAGACTTCTAAGAAACTCTCTAGTATTTTCTATTGCATAACTTCTTTCAATAGGTATTGTCATAATTTCTATTTTCCGCTTCTATACACTTTATCTAATCTTTTGTATTGTAGCTGAGATTCTTTATCTTCATCGTATAAAGACTTATCAATCCATGTGATAAAATTATTAGGCCCACAGACAATGCGACCATCATCCAAGGCAATGAAGCTGAATGTCTTGGCTTGTTCAGGAAACTCGGCAAACGGGGCGTGTCCGTCATTGTCATGCGAGATGATCGTGAACATATACATACCATCCGAACCCGAGATTCTAGCCCTTTGGTCACGAAGGAAAGTAAAGCGGATACAGGCAATGTCGTAAGAGAAGCAGTCATACGCCTGTGCTTCAGCCACAGTGCCAGAATGAGATGGCTTCGTGCTTAGGGCCGACAGAGGAAGCCCGTACCAATTAGACCCGTTGTAGAGCATTACATGGCAAAGGAATTGCCTAGCAGGAATGGAAGTGATTCCATACCAGTAGGCTTCCGTTACTCCACTCTCTAATCCAAGATGCCTGTTATCTACAAATACCTTAGTAAGAGGAATGTCTACAGTTGAGTTCATTGTTTATTACCTTTAGACTATTTCTTTTTGCTTTTCTTCTTTGCTTTCTTTTTTTCGTTTACAAAGATGACATCTCCAAGGGATTTCTTTCCATATCCAATTTCAATGCCTCGCTTTTTAAATTCTGTAACAATAAGATCAAAACAATAGACACCAGTGATATGTCTAAACAATTCTTCCTTGATGACATCCAAAGACAAGGGCCATTTATCTTTTTTAAAGTGTTCAGAATAATCATCCATCAAAGCATCAATGTTTAAAGTCTTTACTTTCTTAGGTAAAGTTACAGGTTGCACTAGCTTGTGCAATGCTTCAGGGCTTACAATTTTAACAAGTTTATTATCAAGTTCTTTAGTCTTCATTAAATACTCCAAGTAGGTTGGTTACGATTTGTCCATCGTGGTTTAATTTTATCATTGCCCCATTTTAATGTCAATGCCTTCTTGTATGCTGTATGCACTTCGTCTGATTTAAAGTCTGTACAATTAGCGAATGGGGTTTGTGTCATAGGAAAATTACGCTCGGTATGAAGCCACTTCATAAATTCAATAAAGTGAGGAAGAAGCTGTTCACATTTATGAGTCTTTCCAAAACGATAAGTATATTCACGGCAGATTACAATAAAGTAATTAACACCATAAGCATAATTGTTAATAGAAGAACGCATCCAAATACTTACAGGATGATTCTTGTGGGTAATCTTGTAAATAGGAAGAGTAGTATCAGGGTCAAGGATACGGATAGCTGTGGACAAAAGCTGTGCTGTTTCAAGAACCATCTTGACAACACGCTTATCGTCGAGGGCTTCTACACTTGGTCTGATTTCTGGTGAGGGTACAAATAGATTCATCTTATTCTTCTTTCTTTATTAAGTACTCACAAAATGTTTCGTCTTCATTAGGGAAGAAATGGGAAACACTTAACCATTCCTTCTTGTTCAATTTTAAATTATCTAATGATCTTTGGCAATCTTTTTTTAGCTTACAATCTGGATTTGTGCAGAATGTAATGTCGTAGTTCATTTGTCCCATTCGTCCTTACCTTCGACACAATACAACTTGTGGCTAAACTCTATTTGATAAAGTTCGTAAGGATTTTCATGAAGAGCATCTCCGATATTACGAACAACGCTAAGATAATAATGACCATCTCTGGACTTCTTAAAAAGATAGAAGTCGATGACATTAACACCACTAGTGTCAGCACCAACAGTAATGCCCTCAAGCAAATTCCCCACATGGCAACCCTTTTCATCGTTTACCTGAACACAGGTTGATGTACCTGATTCATTTGTTGTATATGTAATCTTTTTAATTCCATACATAGGTGGGGATAAAAAACACTCCCCTCCGACCGCAGGACTAGCAAAGGATAAAATTAAAGCAATTAGTAGTTTCATTTTTTAGGTTTCCCACAGGTGCAAATATAAATTAAGCACCCAAAATCATGACTGTTATCGTTATCGCACGAGTTCAGCTTTGTCATCTTCTTTTCCACTTAACCATTTAGAAATCATTATGCCAGTCAAAGGCTTTCCTTTGCTGTATTGATCTGCCACCATTTCAGCAAACTCATCGCTTTCAATTTGAGTTTTAATGAAATCCATTCCATCATCAAAACCCTTATTCCATCCCTCAAGAAACGGCTTCATATCCATGTAGTCCATACTTCCCTTTCTATATGAAAAAAATGGGAGCGGGTGTTGGAATCGAACCAACCTAGAAGAGCTTATGAAGCTCCTGACTTCTCCAGAAGTCTAACCCGCAACAAAATAAAATGGCTGTCCCTGATGGAGTCGAACCACCGACAAATGAGTTAACAGCTCACTGCTCTACCTCTGAGCTAAGGGACAGTAAAAACTTTTTAATAAAGGGGGCATCTCACCATTGAGACACCCCCCACAACAAGGAGAATTACCAGTTAGGATAAGAAGCACGAGCTTCTTTGAGAGCAATTTTTGCTTTGCGTTCAGTCATGAAACTACCTACAGTAATACGCTTTCCGTTGGCAGTGAATCGAGCAATATAGCGGTTTTTATCAGTGCTATAATAAACTCCTCCCTCAGAAATGTTGTTATAGGTAGTGTTGGTTTTTTTACGAGTGTTGGTTTTAGCCATTGTTTGTGTCTTCCTTTCTAAAGACAATTTTACCATAGATACATTCTAAAGTAAACATGAAAAAATGTTAAATGTAAAAAAAAGTCGAAAAAATGTTTTTTGACAACAGGGCCGTTGTGTTCAATGCCTTTATCGACAATGAATCCAATGCCAAACGAGTTATCAATGAAGTATTGAAAGTGTTTATTCATTTGAAATGTCTCCGTCCAAAATTTCTGGTGCTTTATCAGCACCCCCATCGAACTTTAAGCTAGGTTCAGCCTTTTGAAACGCCGAAAGCCTATCAATAGCCTCGCATAGGTGTTCTTTTTTGACTGTTACCTTGGGAGTTCCTACTTCAATAGTGATATTCTCACTGTTTGAAGTGATGAGCTTCAGAACATCTGAATCCCCACCTATAGAAGCCTCTGGCAAACTAGCCATGAGTTTAAATACCAGTTTCATAATTCCTTTCTAACCAATATATTGTTTTACTCTTTTAGAGTTTTTTATATTGTATAAATTTTTACTTAAAATAAATTTAACAACTCTATAGTAGGTTTTTCTACTGTTGAGTTCAGACATAATTATACCAGTATCCCTATCAATTAGCAATAGTTTATTTTTAGAAAAGTTAATTAAAAAAACAATCCATACAGGCTCATCGTAAGTAGTGGTATCAAGATAACTTTTCTCTGACATCCTGTATAGACTGTCACAATCATTAAACATTACAACAGAATACTTTATTTCGTCTACAAATTCAGTTAAATAAACTCCCTCAATGTCTTTGATAATTGGTAAAAAAATATCCCTTCTTGATGGGTCTTTTATGTGTTGCAATTTGTGTATTCTGTTTTTAATGTGGAAGTCTTTTCTTTCCATAGCCATAACTTTCTGGCATAATTACTCTTACCTTGTTTATTTTTTTTGATGAAGACTTATCATTTACAATCTCTTTATCTTTCTTTAAAGTGTAACCCATCATGAACCTATTCTTAGGTTCTATAATAGAATGAGCAACATCAGATACAAGACTTTCAATATCACTGAACTCAGTTTCAAAAACTTCTTTATTCTCAAGAATAATGTTACCAATCAAACTAAGAACTTCTTCTAAATCTTTCTGTTCAATTTTCATAAAACTCCTTTTAATTATACATTCCTATTTTATCAAATAAACAAGAAAAAGTATAATAACAAAACATAATATAAATACAAATTAAAAGCAATAGTACATCTTTAAGAACCGTGAAAACACAACTCCTTCAAAAAATAACTAGCTATCCTTTCTCGCTAGTTCTAATTTATTTCTTGGTGAGAGAGGCAAAAGGATTGCATCATCAACAAGGCATGATTCTCGCTTACTGTAGTTTCTCTGCTCTTCGCAGTCATCAGCGTAGGTGTCATGCTACCATTCACGACCATTGTGCTACCTAATCAGGCTCGCTTGCAGTATCATCGCAAGCTGTGTATCGGTTAAGGAGAGTCCCCAGATCGCTCTGTTTCTTTCTCTCAAGGATTGTTACCTCCCCGATTGATTGGCTATCGTCTTCGTGAATAACCCCCGTCTAACCATCCCAACATCACTGTCAGGTACTAACGGGCTTTAGGTTGTAGGTATTCTACCATGTCATTCAATAGAAGTCAACACACTATTTAATGTCAATAAAGCTCCTTTACAAGTATAGAAATTAGATATAAACAGTACGGCAACAGAGTAAGACTAAATAAATAATCTGAAACAAATTTCCTTAATACTTTCAATGACTTCTTTGAATCTGCTTCTAAACACTCTGATGCCATACATAGTAACCCAATGAATATAATAACTTTAATGGTATGACTAATTTCCATCGCTATATAGCTCATCCCATGACAGTGTTTCAGTGTCATTATCATTATCTAATTCATCGAAAAGATACATGAATTCGTCTTCAGCCTTTGCTACAATAGCCTCCTCCTGTTCGAGAGTAAGGTTAGGTGCTTTCATTACCTTACCATTTTTATCAAGAAAAACAAAACTCTCGACGCATGGTAGTTCAGTCAGTTTACCTTTCCTTGCTGTTGCTTCAATGTTATACCCATCCCATTCAAATACCAGTGTTGTCAACATACTATTCCTCCATTTCAGTTTGGTTTAAAAATACTTCTAACAATACATCACTCATTGCCTCGTTTACAAATCTTTTATTGGCAGTTTTAAAATTAAGCTCAAAGTCTTCTATCATCCAAGTCGGTGCATTACGATTTCCCTCCTCATCCTCATACGAAAATGGATCATGCACCCAATCAATATAACCCGTAGCATGATATACTTTACCATTATACTCAAATTTATCGTCGATAACATCTTGCCTAATTTTTTTCATTTATCGCCCAAAAATTTTGTGGATCATCCGTGACCCCCATTGATTTTTATGAACACTCTTTCATGTTTTCTGAGATACTAAACATTTTATCAATCTCAGAAGGTAGTTCTTCCTGTACTGCTTGCCAGTCCCCTGATATTTCATAACAGTCATCCCCGTATTCATCAAACTTACCAGCAAAGCCCATACCCGATTCATAATAATATGCGGTAACATCGTATCCCTCGTCAATTAAAGCTCGATAAAGACCAAGAGGGGGCGACCATGCCGATTGAAAGGATAGTGTAAGGGAATTTCTTTTCTTAGAGAAAGAACCGTAGTCTCCTTCACCAATGTCCCACTTAGTTCCCCATTTGTTTACGCAAAAGTCGTACCAAGATTCGTACCCGTACTTATCGAGCATTTCTTTTTTGTTTTTTGTGTTAGGGGCTTCAGATTCTTTTAGCTCCTCTGGAATTGGGATAAACTCTTCGCATAGTTTACCTTCCTTGAAGGCTTCCTCTATACGCTCAAGCACTAGCTTCCGTTTATGCTTCACAATCAATACATTATCGCACCAATTAGGCATATCATTCCTCCTTATGCATTTAGGAATTGGTTAATGTTATTTCGTTCTTTTCTTTGTTGGGCATGATTGACAGCCTCATTGATTCGTTCAAAGACCTCACGACCGTGCCTGTATTCACTGAAGTGCATCAATTCTTCTCCCTTATAAAACACTGTCCATCCTCCACCTCGTTTGAGAGTAAGCCCCTCATCAAAATCATAACGATAAGTATCAATCAATCCAAAACCTCCTGGGATAAAGGTTTTCTTGAAGTACTGCGATCTATCCAATATCTTTATTACTTTATCAGCAATAGCTTGTTCATTCATTTTAAGCATTTCATTCCCTTTCAAGCGATCTGGTTTACTTGATCTTCCACTACTTCAATCAAGTGGATCATTGCTTCCCAATTATCCTCATCGTTTGTATCCCAATCTTTAAACTCCTCAAAGTCTTTTTTGAGAATCAGGAGATTCGCCATAATGTTTTTAATTGTTTGTTGTTTGGTTTGTTTTTTCGTTGTCATGTTTCACCTTTTCCTTATCCGTAAACTACACTTTTCAAAGCACAAAGCTGAAAGAATACATCAGCAGTGATAGCATCATCCGTCATATCAATCAAGTCTTGGAAGTGTTTTTTGTGGTACTTCGCCATGTCTTGAAGTGCCTGTTCAATGTCAGGCTTATTCACCGTATACCATTTCTCCATTTCAGAATCATAGCATTTCCATCCATCAAGCATCTGAGTATAGAAGTCAACATTGGTTTCACGGTTCAATGGTTCTACTTTACCGCACCAGTATCCGCTCCCCCCTTCAATCGCTCCGACAATCAGGTCTTCAACTCTTTCACTTGGAACACTAACTTCATACATTACTTTAAATGACTTACTCATTGACCATCTCCTTTGTCCATTGCATGAATCCACCCTTGGGAATATCCCATTGGGTTGATCGGGAATAGTTATTCCCTGTTGTGATGGCCTTCACTTGAGCGCATACCAGACCGCTCAAAGCAAGGGCGCAGTATTGCGTTGACTTCCTTGTGCAAGGCTCTGCCACAGCATTAGCATCAGTGTAAAGAGTCTTTTCGTATGAGTCAATGTCTTTCTTGTCATTCGGTTGCATAACATACAGCAGGGCAGTCTCCGATCCCATGCGAGGATCAATGAAGTACTTGACGAATCCATTCATCTTATTCGCTCCCCAAATACCTGAGCGAGACTTCATACTATCGACCGCACTGATAACAATGGAAGTCATTGTGATGTTATCTTTAAGTGGATACAATCCGTCAACTACCTTGATTTCAATGTCTGTGAAATCCTTAACAATCTCTTGGAGCGCATGAACTTTCTTCTTGCCAATATCTTTAAACCGATATAGTTGACTGTTCATATTCTCAATGTCCACCGTGTCATTGTCGTACACGGTGATGTTAGCGTATCCCATTTTGGCGAGGGATAGAACCGTCCATCCACCGATAGCCCCTGCACCGATAACGGTGATGGGGGTTTGCAGGGATTCCGCAGGGATAAGATCGAATTGTCGAATCAAGTGCTTTGCGTACATGGTCATGCTCCTTTAATATATGAACCGTGTTCTTTGTTAAATGCCTGAATATACATTTGCTTCAGGTCATAAGACTTTGCCTCATCTTTAAGTTTAAGTCCATTGATTCTTTTGCAAATCTTATTCAAAATATGTCTTGCCTTCCCCCAACTTTTCTGGCTCAACATATCGTCTTGCATATCATTTAACTCGGGCTTCAGTGTATCAATCTTAACTTGATCCGTTGATCCATCAATATCGTCGAAGTCAAACCTTGGCTGTTTAATATCATCCGTGTAGCTCCATCCCTTGTACCAGTCGTATCCATACTTGTCTGAAATGCTTTGGGTAACATTGGTGTTGAGACTAGACCAGTCAACTGTTTTAATGTCAGGCTTGGCGACGCTACATTTTTCATCGAATTCCTTATCCCATTGCTCAATTAAAGTATTGTCAATGAAGTCAACGATCTTGGTGTCGAGTCCGTCAATGAAAGTCTCGGGAAAAATATCATCACCCTTTCTATATAGGCAAGACAGCATTTCTCGTTTCTTATTGAAAACCGTTGCGACAACGAAGCCCTGCTTCCCGATGTCCCGAATGGTATCAAGGTCAGTACCCGACCAGAACACATTCATATTGACATGAGAGTGCCACCAAAAGTTAAGATGGCCTTCATCGTTACGGGTTTCATACATTGCCTTGGCGATAGCCTCGGCTTCAATCTCGGTGGATGTTCCAGTGTTTGACTGTTTTAGTAGGATGGCAGACTTAATATCAATGACTCCCGTTTCCTTGTCAATAGTTAGCTTGCCGAGTCCCGAGACTTCCCCCGTTGCCTTGTCGATCCAGTGCATGATCTTTTGATATACAAGGTTGTCAATGCGAACACTGTACTGCGTCATACTTGCTTTACTTGAGTAGTTTTCCATGTCTTATCTCCGATTAAATTATCTGTCATTATCGTGGGGCAGTGTTGTGTTATTTGTACGAGTAAGGCTCGCATGATGAAGGTCAGTGAGCCTTGCATAGGGAGTGCTGTCCGAATAGGTGGTGAGGATCGCTTGGAGCAGGGTGAACAGTCCCTTCAGGTTCATTTTCATTCTGTAATCCACAGCCATAGGCTCTCCGTCCCCGAAGCATACCCGACCGTTTGAACTAACATAAGGGTGGTACATACCGTTAAAGAATACATTGTTTTCCATTGGCGTAACCTCCAGTTTTGTGTCTTCAAACGAGAGCGTGACATAGAATTTACCAAGGTTTACGGTGATGTCAAGGTTTGCGAGAGGGTTTTTTTGCGTCATCACAATGTCGTTAGTAGTGGTCAGCCGAAGTCGGCTATCATTCAAGTCAAAGAATTGAAAGAATCCTGACGCAAGTACTTCTTCCATGTCGGACACAATGCGATCCGTTGTATTCAATCCGTTCAGAGCGTCCATCTGTTTACGGTATCCGTTGATCTGTTTGATATATCCATCAATCCGAGAAAGATAGTTTGGTAAACCATCCCGTGCGATATAGTCAACTTCTCTTTGAAGCTGTTGCAATCTTTTTTGTTTAATGGTTTCCGAGGCGTTGGCAAGCTGTGAACGAATAGCGTTTACTGCGCCTGAAACTTCAATGCTTTTATCTGACTGTCTGCGTTCGTACTCGCTGAAAAAGATTCGGTTAATATCATTGCGGTTCTTAATGAGTTCCAATGACTGCTTTTTATTGGCAGGGTCTTTGAACAGTTCGTCAATGTTCCAAGTGGAAATGTTTACTTGAGATTGTTTTGAAAGTGAATGAATATACTTAACACTTTCAAGGTTCGCTTTGCGTTGATCCTCTGACTGGCGAGGGAATACTTTTGCAGGGTTGGAAAGAATATCTGAAATAAACATTTGTCATTGTCTCCTATATGGGGCAGGGCGCATGGCCCCACCCCACAATGTTGTTAGTTTAGGTCGTTACTTATACCCGATTAAATCAGGCCACCCTTGACCGCAGGTGCGAGTGCGATATACTCGAAGTCCATCACATCAGAGTCGAGGGATGCAGGTTCGCCGTTAATGGTGGCAGTGTACTGGCCTTCCAGTCCGAGTGCGGAAATCGCATCTGCCACCGACACCACGCCATCAACTACTTTTGGTTGACCGCCGAGAACCTGAATTGTTACTTTGTTTGCCATGTTTTTTCTCCTTGTGTTATTGGCTCGGCGTTATTGCCTTGCCTTGTTTGCTGACCGTATCGCACCATTGCGCTACAGTCAAATCTTTTTTTAAACTTTTTTAAAGGGTAATGAATACACCTTCTTGGTTGATATATGCCTTGCTTGCCTTGAACACTGGCTCCCCGTTATCTACCCGAACAAAAGTGTCGGTTTTATATGGGTTGTAATAAACCTTGATCCAGTTATCGGCCCATGTCCCCAAGTCAATCGGCGCAGGGGTTCCCTCTACTCCGGCGTGAACATATTTTTTCTTCTCTCTCCGTACCCGTTCCTGCCCTGCCTTACTTACTTTCAGCTTGACATTTTCAAGCAGAATCAAAGGCTCCCTTCCCACTACTTTACCGCTCTTAACATTTTTCATTGACCAGATTACCTGATCCTTGAACCTGAGATTTCTGTAAACGAATACCTTTGAGTCTGTCATATTGCCTCCGTTGAATAAATATATAGCTTATCTTTTTTTCTTTTTCAATTCTTTTTTCAACTTTTCTGCCACGATATAGTGGATCAAATCACTTTCAACGATCATCCTTTTCTCTCTACTGTATTCCTTTAGCAGTGCCTTGATAAACTTGTCTTGTTGATTTACAATAAACTCAAGCATTTCAATTTTATCTTTCATAATCAATCCCACCCTCTACATCCGCAATAGTATTCGTCGAATTCAAAGGCTCCCTTTGGTGTAAACTCTTTACATGGAACATGAGATAGCCCATGAGCCGATTCATAATAATTGCAATTTTTACAGGCAATCTTTCCCTTGCTACTTCCCTCTCCTTTAAATTCAAAGAAGGCTAGGTTAACATAATTAGTTGAGGGTTGTTTGTTATTGCACATAGAACACGATGCAATCCTATTAGTTAAGTCAGGCATTTTCATTGCGGGTTCTGTCTCGGAGCAGAATGTGCATCCTTGCACATACTCCCCGTTCACATTGATTTTAGCGTTCGCAGAATGACCGCACTTCATCATGATTTTCATTGACTGTTTCCTTAGTTGGTGTAACCAAGTTCATAGTACAACGATTGGCATTTCATTGGTAGGTGCATGGCAGAGGTTTCCTCGCACACAGCCAACTGAATTCGTTTATGGGCTTGTTGTCCCATATATGTAAGGGCAAAGCCCAGTCCCATTCCCATAAGTACTAGCAGAATTTTGTCGGCCATATCGGTTTTTGTTGCGCTGAATTGTTTCATTGTTTTTCTCCTTTATTTATTTATAACACAAATTAAAAAGCGTTCAAGGTAATTCCATCAAAAAAATCTGTTGACTGTTTTGTTTCAGTGTTAAACAAAAACCATTGAAAATTTTTCTGATAAATTTTGTACGGTGTACCGAACATCTCAAGTACTCCATTCAATCTCTCTTTGGTTGTATTGGTGCGCCATCCTCGGCTATTCAATACAAGCAGTTTATTCTCCAGTAGGTCAACGATTTTATTTCCATGCAAGTATAAAGCGTTATCGTTTACCTGAGTGTTTCCATCCTTTCTATTTACTCCGTTGCGAAGATTCAATGCCATTTGTTTAGTAATTTTTTTCATTGTGTTTTTCTCCTTGCCTTTACTTATATCAGAATAAATTTTTAAGTCAATGCCCTATTTAATAATAATCACCCGATGAAATCATTTCGTTGTACGCCTCAACTACTTCCATTGGGGTGTCACCCTCTAAATCAAAATAGTTGCTATACCATGCTCCGTCCGAGCGTTTTCGTATGCTAAATGATGTTGTTAAATCAATGCCATTTAAAAACATAGGCTTGTGGAATTGATAGGTGTTGTCGCTGATTTTAATTAACATTGTCAATCTCCTTAATTGAAAGATTAAATACCGATGGGAAAAAGTCTCTACCGTATTCGTTGTCTGGTTTTTTTACATATACCCTGCCAGTAGAGGCCGAGTGTTTTGGTGGAGTAAACCCTTTTAGTTCATACTCCTCGCCTCTAAAGCATTTTACTTTATCGCCTACCTTAACCTCTAAACCTTCCTCGTTTACTAGCTTAAACATATCAGTTTACTCCCGTATATTCTACATTAAACCCTAATGATTTAATAGCTTCAATGTCTTTCATTGAAAGTGTTTTCTTGCCGATCAACTGGGCAAATTTACAGGCGTTATCGTTTATAGGGTAAATTAAACTATTCCCATATACAAACCTGATCTCTACTGTTACCGTTGAATTATTCATCTCTTTCATCCTCTCTCGTTGATTGAACATTATCGCTACCGCATTTTTTACAGCTAAAGCATACCATTCTACCAAAAAAACTTAATCCGCAATCGTAACAAAAAAACTCAAGCATACAACTCCCTTCATTGAAAACCTACCGCCGCCCATTTACTGAAAGCGTCAAGTAAGTCATAGCATAGTCCGAAAAATACCGTCAAGAAAATTATCAAAAAAATTGTTGTCTCTCTCATAAACCCTCCTCGTTTAATAGGCCATCCATGGCCCTGTCCACTTAAACCGTTAAGTCCTTTTGAAATTGAAGCCAAACAATCGCTTGCAACTCATAAGGTTTAATACCCGTCTCTTTTGCTACACTTTTAATATCCTTTTCAATTTTTCTATATAGCGTCAAGGTCAATGCTTTTCGTTTTTTTGTTTCCTTATACTTGCCAGAGTAGGCAAGCATAATCCAGCTATCAACTGTTACCCTTGAATCATCCCCAATGATATTCAAGAAAAATGATTTAATCTTTTCGCCGTTCAACAACTTCAATCGTTGATCGTTGCTGAGAGATTCGTTGCACAACTTAATTGCTTTACGAACATTCGCACCATAGGTAGCGCAAGGACGCAATGGAGTTCGTTGAAAGACATGAGATACAACATTGTCAGCATCAACGATATTCCTTGACCACCGATTCCGTGGAGATAGAGCCGATACGACCGACGCAACGAGTTCGGTTGATACCCCGTAGGTTGTCGCAATAGTGGAGCATTTAAATTTTGCGTCACTGTACCAGTTAATACCTGACTGTTTTGTTTGTTCATCGGCATTATTGAGAATCTTTACAATGTTTTTTCTCATAATCAATTTCCTTCCTTGAATACGGTTATAACATAACCAAAAAACGATGCAACAAAAAAACGCATTATTTTAAAAAAATTTTTTGTGGTGTATCTATTATAGGAAATAGCCGCGAAGCGACTATCCCAAGGGTAGCATACAATCTGGGAATTGCAACAACTTTATACTTGATCTTTTTAGTCAGGTTTGTTTTCTGGGATAATATATAGGAAAAATGGTGAACTAATTTAATTAAGGGGTCTTATTCGAGCTAGGTGGCGTTTATAGAAGAGATAGAAAAGGGGAGGGGAAGGTATTGGGGGATGCTTTAAATCCCCGCAAATCGCATTTTAGAGCGTAAACTAGCGTAATTTAACATTAAACTAGCCTGGTTTAGGCATTAAACGAGGTTAATTGAGCGAAAAAAGCATCAAATTTCAGGATACCACAAAAAAGTTTATATGAAAAGAAAATAAAACATGATTAAAATACTTTTTTTGTATGTAAACTGCATTAAATTACAGGATACCACGATCCAGGATACCTTGTCAAGAGGGCGAACCCATTATTTTTACTTATGACCGGGGCCAGGACATCATTAGAATAAATAATTTGACACGGGGAAAAAAACATGGTATAATTAAATGAACCCCATCGAAATTTTAAACAAATTTCGTTTAACGGTGGGGCAAAAGATATTAAATGAATTTCGTTGACCCCATCGACTAAACTAGAATAGTTGAGTCGGGAATAAAAAAAAGAGAGTATAGAACTTAATCTATACTCTCTCTATACTGAACCGGGTTAGTTTAGTATTCCCATTCGTCTTGTATTCTCTCGGGATAGAATACAGCATTACCGCTATCTAAATCAAATTCGTTGTCAGCGTTGAATCTCTCGTTGTCATAGTACTCTTCAGAGCATCCACAACAGAGATGCATATTAAACTCCTTCAGTTTAACTGAGGTGCATCCACAACAGGTTTGATTACACTCTTGACATTCAATGAAATTCGTTTCCATGTTCATTACCCCACTAAATCAAATCGCTTTGATAGTTGTTCAATTTTGTCTTGTTCTTCAGATAACCATTGACCACCAAATGTATGACAATGCTCAACTAGAAGCGTTGCAACTTCGTGGAGTGTTACAGTCCGGCGTTTGGTATCTAAAGCACATCCAGAAAATACCGGATTAAAAAAGTCTCCGCATTTAAAGTCCGGTTGCCTTGCCAGTTTTACAGCTTTTACAAATTCAGCTCTTTTCATTTACAGTCTCACTTTCTGTATATATCTATACCATACCATTTACAAAAAAGCTCATTATTTAAACTTATGACCCAGGACTAACATCATTATTTTAAATAATTTGACAAGCCGGAAAAAATGTGATATACTTGAGTAGACCCCATCGGAATTTTTAAACTAACTTCGTTTAATCATTGAATAAACAAAAACCGTTGACCCCCATCGGAGATCAACGGCTTTAATTGATCAATATTTTTCGTTTAACTCCTTCATTCTGAGTTCAACGAATTCCATTGAGGCTTGATACTCTTTTCGTTTAACCTCGTTGGATTCAACCATTAACCTTGATATCAATGCTTCCAGTTGATAACGCAATGTCCAGAGTTCTAATTCAACACTTTTCATTTATACACTCCTTCAGTTGAGATCGGTTTTTGGTTTAATTCCCAAGCCGCTTTACGGAGATTAGCTAAATCAGTTGACCAACGAAATTCGTGGTCATAAACATAGAGCGCGTCTTCCAGTTCTTTGAGAGTTCCACCATGATCTAAACTCATTCTCACGGTCCGAGCATAGTTCTTCAATGGAATTTCACGCGCGAAATACCGGAGTTCTCCATCAATATCAAGAACCCATACGGGGTAATTTGACTTACTCCACGCAGGGTAATTTGAACCGCTAGTATCGAACCAATACTTAAAACCGGAAGCCACTTTTGAATCTGCCATACGAACCTACTTTCTACTCTCAAAGAGTAAATCCACCATAGCACAAAAAAGATAATAAATAAAGCGCAAAATAATTAAACTAAATTCGTTTAACCCCCATCGAAAATCAACGAATCAACTTTCAGGATAACATAACTAACTATTTGTTGTCAATAACTTTTTTCTTAGGATTCTTTAACATTTAGGTGAAAACTGGGGAAATAAGTGGAGTGATTAGGTAGGTATTCCATTAGACGCGCTACGATTCGATTTAAAAGACTTTTTTTTGACCTAGGCTTAGGTACTAAAAACTTTTTTTCGTGGCTTAAATCGACTTTTAGAGCGTCAATGAATGGGGTTGAAATCAATGAAAAGACTGTATGAAAAAAAGACTCTAATTCCAGAATACCAAAAAATCCCCAGTTCGTCAAGGGGGGAAACTCATTATTTAAACTGATGATCCTGGGCTTGAGGTCATTAGAAACAATAATTTGACAGACGCAAAAAAATGTGCTATTATTAAATAGACCCCATCGAAAAAATCAACTAACTTAGTTGAATAGTTGACAAAAAAAAAGGCCCCCCCTTTCGGGGGAGCCTCAATCATTCTCGTTTATGCTTCTTCTGCCTCCTCAACTTCTTCAGTTGATTCCACCATGTCGGGGTTCATAAACTGGATGGCTTTAAAGGCTAAACTGGAAGCCTTGAGTACCATTGAAGGGTCTTTCTTGAGTACTTTACTCCAGCCTTGACAGTAGGCCACCGTGTTGTCAATGATTCCAGTTGTGTCCACTCCGAGCATGGTTAGTTGACTGAAAGCGTAGATTTCGGCTACAAGTTCTTCCATTGAATAGCCGTGAGAACCGAAGTAATTTGGTTCAGTGATTCCCTTGCGGGCTAAACGAGATTCGTGGCCTGTAGCGTGACCGATCTCATGGAATTTCGTTGCGTAGAAATTGGCCAGAGAAGTAAACTGTTCCCGTTTAGGGAGGGTGATTGCGTCAATGATAGGCGAGTAAAACGCTCTGTCTCCACCGATCTCGTTGATGGGGCATTTAACTGGCATAGTTGAGAAAAAGTTCTCAACGGATTCAATTGACCCCATCGACTCCTCAACGACCTCAGTTGATTCTGGTTGATTCCAGTATTTCGATTGACCATTCCACGATTCCAGTTGAGTCTCGTTGTAGACCGAGTAAAACCGAATCATAAACGAATCTCGTTCAACGCCATCAACGACTTTCGTGTCAACTTTGTAGAAAACGATTGGGATTGACTTCTTAAACTGATCGTATTTAATCCGCTCACCCTTGGCTTGCCACTGTTTCAGTGTACCGAATACAGGAGATTGGTTGCTAAACCAAGAAAGTAGAAAACAATTGGTTCCGTTGTATCTCTTGCCGGAGGCAACATTAAACGGAAGATGTTGACCCTTCTGACCTTTAAACGACCATGGTTTAATCCAAGGTACATCATTCTGGTTTAGGGATTCAATGATTCGGCTTGTAACGATCTCAACGACTTTCGTGGACATGGTATCAACCTCCTTAGTTGACTGGTTAACGAACTAAACTAACTTAGTTTTTTTACCATGCGCCCAGGGAGAAGTCCAATTATTTAAAATAATGACCTCACATAATTTCTGCTAATGGCCTGGACCCCATCGAAATTAAACAATTCTAGTTTAATCTTATAGGATACCATATTGTCTAGGTGTTTGTCAAAGTATTTATTCTAATGACCTAGGGCTAAGGTCATAAGTAAAACTGAATAAGAAAAACCGATAGGCTCTCAGTAGCAAAACCGAAAAAGGAAAAGTGATGACTAGGGATTAGCCTAGCTGATGGAGTAGTCTGGTCAGGTACTCAACCGAGTGAGTGGAGTGTTGCAACGATACGAGTGGAGGGAGGGCGAGAGCTAGGTGTACCCACCCCCCCGGGGGTAGGGGGGAGTGGCGCAGAGTGATGTCCCATACATACCACACACACATTTTCTAAATTTCATTCTATAAACTCTCTCTTGTGTTTTGTAGTTTTGGGTGGAGAGGAGGGGGAGGGGTGTTGCGTTTTGCAATAGGGAGGTAAAAGTTTATAGTTTTAATGAGGGGGTATAAAAAAATTATTTTCATGTTTTATATAAACTTTATGCGTTTTATTAACATACATATCTGTGGAGTCTTAAATTCACAGCATTGGGATATTACCCAAGGTTGATGTTTCTGGCCTGTATTAGTTGACCCACTACCAAGGCAGCCCAGACGATAGTTAGGTGATAGCTCGCAAGGCACAAAGGTTATCCTACCTGCAACATAGTTGCTAACCTAATTATCCGTGACATAGTACGAAATCTATGGTGAGTATTATTGTGTTGTTAACAGCGATGCAATATGTCCGAATGAAAGATTAAGTAGCTTTATTTTTTTTTAAAAATTGAAGGCTAGGATAAAGGGGTGCTATTGTTTGAAATAGCCCTAGTTAATTTTCACCACCCCCTTCGCTTACCGCTTAGGCTCACGCTTCGGGAGAAAGCAACAGACAACTAGATGGTGGTGGTTTAATAAATGGATGGATACTAGCGGTATCTTGGAAAGGCACGGGAATGGATAAGGTTAATTACAACGATATTGAAAGTCTTGTAGGTAGAGAAGAAGATAACAGTGTAGAGATGGAATGTAAGGTTTGTAAGAATATTGTTCCTAAAATCTTCTCTGGATACACTGGTACGAATAATAAGGATAAGATTTGGACGGATAGCCGTAGGAGAAGGTTCAATGGTAATGTCTGTCCTCAATGCCATAGCAATAAGGTAAATGAGAATAATAAGAAGCGTAGGGCTGAGAAGCTACGCATGGAGGGTACTCGTGTTAAAATTGGATGATATTCTAACTAGTAGTGGGAAATACAAAGATAGGGCTGTTCATGCAGAATGTACAGAAGAAGTTAAGAAGAACGCTCAAGTATTGTGCGATAAGGTAAATACTTTACTTGCTGCTTGTGGCATTAAGTCTTGTGTTGTCAATTCAGGCTTTAGAACAAGTGATGCGAACAAAGGAATAGCTAATGCGGCTAAGAAGAGTGCTCACATGGTTGGGATGGCGGTTGACTTAGCTGATGCTAATGGTAGCGTCTTTAAAACTATTTATGAGTGGTGTAAGAAAGATAATTGGGTATTGTGTAAAAAACTTGGTCTTTGGTTAGAAGATAAGGCTAGTACACCTACTTGGTGTCACATTGATTTTAAAGTTCGGTCGGATAGGCCGGAATGTGTTTTTAAGCCATAAGAAATTTATATACAACATTCTTAAAAATATCAACATATTATTGCGAAGAGGGGCTAATGGCGAGACTTCCAAACCTTATGAAATGAATATAGGTCTCCGAAGATGCCCCTCTTCTTCTATTAGAAAGGTCGTTATGAAATTAGAATTAAATGAAATTCCGTCAGCTTTGTTTTGTGCGTTAGTACTTAAAGCTGCTTTTTTTTCACCCTCTGTAAATGATGTGGGTGTAATGTTAGGGTTTGGATTGTTTGCTTTTGGCTTGCACTACATGAAGCGTAGAAATGTCTATCAGGATCTCATGGTTAAGTATGATGAGGTGGTAGATACAGTAAACAAACAAAATGAAGTTATTAAGAAAATGTCTGAGGAAGTGGTGGCTGTAAAGACTTCCGTAACAGGTGTCAAATTAGCTCAAGGTTTCAAAGGTTCATTTGCCCAGAAAGAATAAGGTATGGCAAAGAAGGTATTAGAAGTGGCAGAAATAAAGGATGATGCTGTCAAGGCTTTACAAAAGCATAGTGACAAGCAGTTCTTTGAGCTACAGGAAGCTAAAAAACTTATTGAGGTGTTAAGGGCTGAGATTACAGAGTTGAAAGAACAACAGCCTACACAGATGCCGATGATTCAACAAGATTCCGGTGTCAAAGACGAAAAAGTAATCTGCTTAACTCAGTTATACCTTTTAAAAGAGAAGGCAACCCAAAGAGAGTTGTCCTTTGAAGAAGCAAGAAAAGTTCAAATTTATACAGACATTCTTGAAAAGTTAAATAAGAATGTCAAGTCTGAAGAAGAAGTGACAGTACAGGCTCTTAGCGAAGAAGAGTTGTTAAAGATGGTAGGCGGTTGATATGGACTCTACTACAGAACAACCAAAAGCTAAGGCGGTTAATAAGAAACTGGTACTGGAGCAGTTGTGGCGCAAGGGGATTTTAACGTGGCTCCTTGATGACACACAGAAACAACTACAGACTGTATTGTACGAAGGCTCCCATAAAATTAATACATGGTTGTTGCCTCGACGATTTGGAAAAACTCGAACGTTATGTGTCCTCGCCTTAGAAACGTGTCTTAAAAAACCTAGAAGTATTGTCAAATTCCTTTCTCCCACAAAACTTCAGGTAGAGCGTAACGTTCGACCCTTATTTAAAGAGTTACTAGATAGCTGTCCTCCCGACATTGTGCCTGAGTTTAGAACAAAAGATCAAGTGTATTATTTCCCGAATGGGAGTGAGATACAGTTGGCAGGTTCAGAGGGTGGAAATATTGATAGTATTCGTGGTGGTTCGAGCCAAATTTGCATTGTAGATGAGGCTCAGGACGTTACAGATTTGCGGTACGCAGTGAACAGTGTTCTTGTACCTACAACACTTACTACAAAAGGTAAGGTTATTATTGCAGGAACACCTCCTAAAGACCCGGATCATGAATTTTTACAGTACGTTGAAGAGGCTGACTTTAAAGACATTCTTATTAAACGTACTATATATGACAATCCAAGGCTCTCAGCTGATGATATTAAGCAACAGATTGAGGCAATGGGTGGTGAACACACTGAAGATTTCCAAAGAGAATTCCTCTGCAAAATCTTTAAGAGTAAAACAAACACAGTGGTTCCAGAATTTGATGAAGATCGAGAGAAGGAATGTGTGTTTGATGTGGCAGAGATGCCTCCATTCTATGATGCATTCGTGGGAATGGATATTGGGTACAAAGATTGGACCGTTGTGCTATTCGGTTATTTTGATTTCTTGGCTGATCGTCTTGTAATTCAGGATGAAATTATTGTTAAGACCAATCAACTACGATTGGAAAAATTAGCAAAAGACATTGAAGCCGTAGAAAAAAGATTATGGGTAGCACCGCTTACAAATGAAGTAATTAAACCTAGAAAAAGAGTAAGTGACCACGATCTAATTACCATCAACGAAGTCAAAAAGCACAGTAATTATTATTTGCATTTTGATTTGGCTGATAAAAGAGATAAAAGTGCTGGTATTAATTTTATAAGGATGTTGATTGGTGCAAATCGCATCGTGATTTCTCCAAAATGTAAAATATTAATTAAGCACTTAAAAAATGCAAAATGGAAAAGCAGCATCAAGGATGATTTTGCTAGGTGTCCGGAAGGTTCTCACTATGATGCAGTACCAGCTCTGGTGTATTTAGCTAGGGCAGTGGATTTTAAACGCAATCCATATCCAAGGGACTTTTTTCCAAAGGCGAATGTTGATATGTTTATTAACAGGGTCCCTCAAAAAGTTGAGCATGAAAGTGTATACAAGAAGATAATGAACCTAAAACCAAAAGGTAAAATGATACGATGATTAACCAGAACGACAATGAAAAGTACTTTGCAATGCAGGATAGCGATAGCGTCGCTTCCGAGTGCTTGCAACGTGCTAGTTCATTCTACAAAACTCTTTCGATGAACTATTATCTTGACAGTCTCGTTAAGATGTGGCTCTTCTATCACGGTCAGTACAATGTGAACTTCTACGGAGAAGCTCATCGCATCTCTTTTCAGGGAGAACAAGGGGAGTTAGTCGGACTTCCTGTTAATCATTTCCGAAACATTGCAAAACATATCATTAACATGATTACTTCCAATCGTCCTACGATGGAAGCTCGTGCCGTAAACACAGATTACAAATCCTTAGCACAAACTTATTTAGCAAATAGTATTCTTGATTACTATATGCGTGAAAAACGCCTTGAAGATTGCATTACTCGTGCAACAGAAATGGCTGTAGTACTTGGTAGCGGTTTTATCCGTCTTGAATGGAACGCTACTTCTGGCGAATTATACGATTTTGACCCTGAAACTGGTGAAAAAAATTACGAAGGCGAAATTGAGTTTAGTACTCTTTCGCCTTTTGACGTTGTATTTGATGGAACAAAGGAAACTTGGGATCATCAGTGGTTGCTTGTGCGTTCATACAAGAACCGCTTCGACTTAATGACCAAGTATCCTGAGCTTGCTGAAAAAATTAAAGGTCTTCCTTCTAAGAGTGATAACTCCATCTATCGTTTATCTCTCTTCACTAACGATAAAACTGACGATATTCCTGTATATGAGTTTTTCCATGAGAAAACCGAGAGTATGCCGGAAGGTCGCTATATGCTTTTCGTGTCTCCTGACATTGTTCTCCTTGATTTGCCTCTTCCATACCGTCAAATTCCAGTGTTTCGCTTGACTGGCGGTGAATACATGGGTACTCCTTACGGATATAGCCCAATGGCAGACATTTATCCATTGCAAGAGGCTGCAAATTCCCTCTATTCTACCATTTTAACCAATCAATCTGCCTTTGGTGTGCAGAATTTGTTCGTTCCTCGTGGTGCGGACCTTGACATTAACTCTCTTGAAGGTGCGTTGAATATTCTTGAAGGCAACGCAAAGCCAGAACCACTCCAACTTACTGCCACTGCACCTGAAGTTTTCAATTTCTTGCAAATGGTAGAGAAAGGAATGGAAACTCTCTCGGGTGTATCGAGCGTTACTCGTGGCAATCCAGAGAAATCTCTTACTTCTGGTACGGCACTTGCGCTTGTTCAGTCAATGTCGTTGCAATTTATCACTAGCCTTCAGCAGAACTATGTAAAGTTCATTGAAGACGTTGGTTCTTCGCTCATTAACATCTTAAAAGACTTCGCTAAGACCCCTAAAACCATGGCTCTTGTTGGAAAAAACAACAGACCTCTACTTGAAGCGTTCACTGGTGATAAAATTCACTCTATCAACCGTGTTATTGTGAGTGTAGGTAATCCACTTGCCCGTACCACTGCTGGTCGAGTGCAAATGGCTGAACAAATGCTTCAAATGGGTCTTATTAAGAACCCAAAAGAGTATTTTCAAGTTATTAACACTGGTTCTATTGAAACCGCTTTTGAAGGTGACATGAATGATCTTCTTCTCATTAAAAAAGAGAATGAGTTCTTAATGTCTGGTAAACCAGTGGTGGCAGATTTGCTTGATATTCATGCGATGCACATTATGGAACATCGCACAGTACTTGCTGATCCTGATCTTCGTATGAATCCCGAATTAAGGGCCGTTGTGCAAGAGCATATTCAGCAACATATTGATTATCTCCGTAATGCTGATCCGGATTTGTTGATGCTTACTGGTCAACAGCCTCTTCAGCCTCCACCACCTCCTCCCGGAATGGCTCCTCCTCCGGGTGGACCGCAGGGCGGCCCTATGCCCCCACCTCCCGGCCCGGGAATGGATCAGATGATGCAGCAGCCTAATGGTATGCCTCCGAATCCACGAGAAATGATTAAGGGTCAAGGTGTTGCAGGTGGAGAAAACTTGCCACAACCAGCAAAACCTCCGGGGCAGTTTAAGCAAATGCCGACAAATCCGCAGGATATGTTGCCACAAGGATAATATGGAAAAGAAAAAATTTCAGTTTACTAAAATTCATAAAAGCGTAAAAGGTGGACTTACACAAAAAGGCCGAGATGCGTACAATCGTGCCACTGGCTCTAACTTAAAAGCTCCGCAGCCTGAAGGCGGTAAACGTAGAAATTCTTTTTGTGCTCGAATGGGTGGAATGAAAAAAGATCATAACATTGACTGCAGAGATAATCCTGAAAAACGAATCTGCAAAGCACTTAAAAGGTGGAATTGCTAATGGACTTAGTGGTACATAGACTTAGAAAAAATTTAGTCAACAATAGCATTGATCTAACATCTACTATTGTAGTTAGTGGCTCTGTGTTTACCAGTGATTCAATTGATATTCAAGGTTTCTCGCTATATTGCGTTCAGTTTTCTAATACAAGTGTAACTACCGCAGCCGCAACAATTACGGTGCAAGGATCTGCTGATGGACTTATATGGACAGATGTTGATAGTTCAATCGCTGCTGTGTCTGCTACTGCATCTAGTAGATTATTAAATGTAGAAAAAGCAGGATACGCTTTTGTAAGAGTTAAAGTAAGTCCTTCTACCGGAACTGTAAACGGATTTAAAGCTATTATTAATGGCAAGGTGCTCTAATGGTAAATTTTCGTAACATCAGAGATGAGGGGATAATCAATGTAGCAAACGCTGCAGAAAGATTAACTATTGCCACGGAAGGCACTATTGTATGTCAAACGAGTGATAATACTTTATGGCTTTTTAATAATGGTGTTTGGAATAGTCTTGGTGGTGGCGGTGGTGGAGCAGTGTCTTCTGTGACAAACACCGATGGTACGCTTTCCATTTCTCCCTCAACAGGAGCGGTAGTTGCTAATATGGCAAACAGCGGTGTTACAGCAGGTTCTTACTTGGTAACTGGTGCAACTATTGACTCTAAAGGCCGTGTAACTGCAGCACAAGAAAACTATTATTTAACTATCGTTAACGCTTTAATTTTTGGATAAATCATGAAGATTACATTAGACCCAGTACAGTTTGTTTTTACACCAAGCACCAATAGAGTCAGCTTTGTTCCTATGAGTGGGGCTTTCAAGCCTGAACGCTTGCTGGCGGTAATCAACACTACTACTGGTAAACTCGTTTACTCTGCGGCTTCGCAACCCGCCGGATTCGGTGGGACATTCTCTACCACAACATTTCCAAACGACACGCTTACCTACTTCAGCTCAAACGCAGGGCAATCAGCCTCTGACATTCTTCAGGTTTTGTACGATAGCGAAACTCAGCCGCAAATTGTATCAGGGAACGTTTCTTCGTACATTTTAGAATCTGGAGGAAATACGATTGGGGGCGTGGCAGATCCTGCTTCAGGGGATTACAAACTCCTTACAGCATCTACCACCTACGCAGCCGACGGTACGCCAATTCTCTCTACCGTCGATCCTATGACAGGTGGAGATGGGCTAAATATGCATTTGCAAAGCTCATCCTACGGCGGACAAATTGGAAATCCAATCCCCCTTCCAAATAACAACAATGCATTATCTGTAGGGTTTTTGAACAATAGCGTATTGGTCAGTCCAGCCATGGACCCCGTTACGAACCAACTGATCGTGCAGTCGGCTCCGGCAGCACTGCAAAACGTGAACCTTACCGAAGTAAACGGTACAGCAATATCGCTCGGGCAATCCTCAATGGGTGGCTCGATTCCTGTGGTACTTGCTTCAGACCAAACAGCAATCCCAATCACAAGTTCAAGCCCTATCAATGTGAATGTCACTCAATCTGTTTCTCAAGACATTCTTGGCGTGGCTATCGGTGGGAATCGTAACAATCAAATTGAAATCGCATTTAATACGGCTCCGGGTGCGACTCTTATCACCAACACATTTACTGGCTCTGGCTCCGTAAATATCACGAACGGTCACAGCATTTATCAAACTGGCACAAGCACTTCCTCCACAGCTCGTGCTGTATCGGTTCAGACGACCACATATCGTCCAGCGCATGAGATTTATGCAGCTTTTACGGCGGCTTTCCAAACCCCACAAGCGTCTTGCCAGTCAAGAATTGGTTTGTTTGATGCAAGCAACGGCTTCGCTATTGGCTATAATGGAGGCACGTTTAGCGTTTTTGTAAGGAATGGAGGCGTTGAAACAAGCACACCTCAAAGCAGTTTCAACACAGACACGCTTACAGGGCTTTCTACTTCAAAATTTACAAGAAACGGCATCCCGGAAAACGCTAACTTTTCAGTATCAAATCTTTTTAGAATCAGATTCGCATGGCTTGGGTCTGCAAACATCTTTTTCGAGGTTTTTAGTCCGGACGGTGAATGGGTTTTATTTCACAACATCCGGCAGCCCAACACTTCATTTAATCCATCGATTCAAAATCCAAACCTCCCTATGACTTTGGAGCTTGTAAAAACGGGTGGAGGCGTAACAAACTCAACATTGACTACGGCTTGTTGGGGAGCAGGAACTACGAGCGCATACAGTCCCATTACCGCTACCTTAAACGATAATACCCTTGCGGCAATGACTCGTTCTGTAATTACAGGCGTGACCACTGGCGGTGGCGGCGGCTATGTCAATGTTAAAGTAAATCCGTCAGGTGCTTTAGTTGTAGAGAACACTCAATCAGGCACAGCAAGTCAGAACATTGCACAGTACGGAGGCGTTGCTACTACTCTTGGTCAAAAGGCAATGACTGCCTCCATGCCAGTCGTCCTTGCGTCTGATCAGTCGGCACTTCCTGTAACTACTGAGAATTATATTACAGGCCAACAAGCTACGAACGCCACTCCAGCAAGCACCATTCCCGGTGCTGGAACAAACCTGTTAAACGCAGCTGGTGGAACCGCAGCAATAGATGCCACTGGATATAGAACTGTTAGTGTTCATCTTATTGCAGTCGGAACGGCAGCGGTCGTCAACTTTGAACATTCAAACGACAACGTAAACTATCAAAACTTCAGTGTGTATAGACTTGGTGAAGTTGCGATTGCGTCTAATAACCAGTACGGTAACATTCCATTAAACCCCGCTGGACAATATTTTTTCACATTTCCGGTGCTGTCCAGATATGTGCGCCTAAGATTGAGCACCGCTCCCGGAGCAGGTAATAGCGTTCAATGTTTTACTAGATTTTCAACAATGGCGTGGAGTCCTCCGCAGTTAAACGTCATCAACGCTACTGCTGCCAATTTAAACTCCACTGTTACGGGTACTGTAAACGTATTACAAACCGTACCTTCCTCACTTAACTGTACCGCTGTAGTAACTGGAGCAACTCTAGCAAGCTCAGCCGTTGGAGATATGGTTTCCGTTTCTACAGTAGCAAGTGGAAACAGCGGTGCTACAGGAATTTCCGTTTTAAACTCTCATGCTCACTCTTTTCAAGTTACCAATGTAATTACTACGGGTACAGGCTCGATTGATGCGGTCATTCAAGAATCATACGATGCTGGTTCTAACTGGGTTGATATATTCCATCTTGATCGAGTTACTGGAGCAGGAACGGTACGGCAGCAGATTCCATCGTTAAAAGTTAATGGCGATAGGGTTCGGTATGCTTGGACAGTTACAGGAACACTCACAACAGCGACAATGAGTGTTACTAGGATTCCGAGGCAAGTAACATCCGGAAACTT
>Ga0315903_10000736_pt1 | contig 48942 bp, 55 predicted proteins | sample LakEriMetagenome_7_FD_203524 | JGI IMG/M metagenome (GOLD analysis project Ga0315903, IMG submission 203524) | Freshwater fungal communities from buoy surface, Lake Erie, Ohio, United States - Buoy 2 MA119 | ecosystem: Environmental > Aquatic > Freshwater > Lake | place: USA: Lake Erie, Ohio... | reverse complement strand
AATATCTTTAGCAATGGTCCACAAGTTCTCAGTTTTGGATGGTTTCAGGTTGCTGACCTGAATTTGCAGATTGGCTTTGACCTTTCTGTGACCAATCTGGCAGCCCTGGAGCTTGTCACCTTGATGAGCCTTGTTGGCCAGGTGTTTGCCCTCGGCTATCTCGACAAAGAGTGGTCTTTAGCGCGTTTCTACGCCTTGGTTGGATTTTTTGAAGGTGCCATGGCCGGAGTTGTGCTGAGTAGCAATTTGTTTATGAGTTATTTCCTGCTAGAGATGCTCACCCTTTCCACCTATTTGTTGGTGGGCTTCTGGTACGCACAGCCCTTGGTGGTCACCGCAGCTCGTGATGCCTTCCTCACCAAACGCGTTGGCGATGTTCTCTTGCTGATGGGAGTGGTTGCCCTTTCCTCCTGGGCTCCCTCGATGGAATTTCCTGAGCTCTACCGCTGGAGCGCAGCGGCCCATGCCGACCCAGCCTTCTCACCTCTGGCTGCAACGCTGCTGGGACTTGGACTGATTGCTGGTCCGATGGGCAAATGCGCCCAATTTCCGATGCACCTCTGGCTGGATGAGGCGATGGAAGGTCCCAACCCAGCTTCAATTTTGCGCAACTCGGTTGTCGTCACCTGCGGCGCCCTCGTGCTGCTGAAGGTGATGCCGCTGCTGGTGCTTTCTCCCCTGGCGATCGATGTGCTGCTGGTGGTAGGCACAATCAGCGCCATCGGCGGGGCGCTTGTCGCCATCGCCCAGATCGATCTGAAGCGCACTTTCTCCTATTCCACGACGGCCTACTTGGGGCTGGTTTTCATTGCGATTGCCCTGCAACAGCCATTTATGGCGCTGCTGCTGCTCTTCACCCATGGCCTGGCCAAGGCCTTGCTGTTCATGAGCCTTGGCTGCGTGATCTCCACCACGAACTGTCAAGACATCACCGAGCTCGGCGGTCTGGCCAGGAGTATGCCGGCCACCTCAGCGGCCTACTTGGTAGCTGGCGCCGGCCTGACCGGTCTCCTGCCCTTTGGCTGTTTCTGGGCCTTTGGGCTGCTGTTCGATTCCTTCGGGCACTCGGCCCCCTTCTTTTCTGGTGTAGTCCTGGTCACCAACAGCCTCACCCTTTTCAACCTGACGCGGGTTTATCGTCAGGTTTTTCTGGATCAACCCCATCCTAAGACCCGCCGGGCGCCCGAAGTCAACTGGCTGATGGCCCTGCCAATGGTGAGCCTGCTGGTGCTGGTGCTGCTGACGCCATTGATCATCCAACGCCTGGCTGCCCTGCAGCCCATCACCCACCTCTCATGGTGGGCGTTGCTGGGACTTTGGGCCAGCAGCTTGGTTGGTTTGCTGGCGGGAGCGAACGTGTCGCTGGACCGCTTCTCGTCGCGTTCCCTCTATCCTCCGCTGCGTAGACTTCAGGATCTGCTCGCTAATGATTTCTACACTGAGAAAATTTACAAGGCCACCATCGTGGCCTTTGTCGCCCGTCTGGCCTGGTTGACCAACAGCGTTGATCGCTTGGTGGTCAATCGTCTCGTCAACCTGATCGGATCCATGGCCCTGGCGAGTGCTGCCAGCCTGCGGCTTGGTGTGAGCGGTCAACTGCAAAGCTACGTGCTCACCGTGGTGCTGGCCATCGTGCTGCTGCTGGGAAGCCTCACCTGGATGCGGAGCTGAACGGCCATGCTCACACCTCTCGTGCTGATTCCGCTGTTGGGGGCGCTCCTGCTGCTCCTCCTCCCAGCTGCTCTCCAGCCAGGACGCTTACGAACCGCCGCCATCGCCACCCTGATGCTGTTGCTGGGCTGGACCCTGCTGGTCTGCCTGCGCTTCGATCCCAGCAGCGCCGCAATGCAACTCCAGGAATGCCATCCCTGGCTGCCCAGCATTGGCCTGGAATACCGCCTCGGCATCGACGGCCTCTCCTTGCCGCTCGTGCTGATCAACGCGGCCCTCAGTCTTGTTGCCGTGATCTGCACCCGGGACATCAGCCAGCGACCACGCATCTATTTCGCCTTGCTGTTGCTGATCAGTGCCGCCGTGAATGGTGCCTTTCTGGCCGGCAACCTGCTGCTGTTCTTCCTGTTTTATGAACTTGAATTAATCCCCCTCTGGCTGTTGATCTCCGTCTGGGGCGGGGTCCAGAGGTCCTACGCGGCGACAAAGTTCCTCATCTTCACGGCCACTTCAGGCGTGCTCATCCTGGCTGCGTTCCTGGGCTTGGCCGTGCTGACGGGGAGCGTGGATTTCAGCCTCACCCCTGTGAGCAGCGAGAACCTGGCGATGGGGAGCCAGTTGCTGCTGCTGATTCCACTGCTGATCGGCTTCGGCATCAAGATTCCGTTGGTGCCGTTCCACAACTGGTTGCCCGATGCCCACACCCAGGCCTCCACGCCAGTTTCTGTGTTGTTGGCCGGTGTATTGCTGAAATTAGGAACCTATGGGCTGCTTCGCTTCTGTCTGGGCTTGTTCCCAGAGGCCTGGGCATTATTGGCGCCGGGTCTTGCCCTTTGGGCGGCGGTGTCGGTGCTATACGGCTCCTTGGCAGCCATCGCGCAACGAGACATGAAGCGAATGGTTGCCTACAGCTCAGTCGGTCACATGGGGTATATCTTGCTGGCAGCATCTGCCAGCACTGCAGTTAGCCTGATGGGCGCAGTATTTCAAATGGTAAGCCACGGACTTATCTCAGCCTTGCTTTTTCTCTTGGTGGGTATTGTCTATCGAAAGACCGGCAGCCGCGATCTCGATGTGTTGCGCGGCTTGCTCAACCCAGAGCGCGGCCTCCCCCTGACAGGCACGCTGATGATCATCGGTGTGATGGCCAGTGCCGGCCTGCCTGGCATGGCTGGCTTCATCTCGGAGTTCCTTGTTTTCCGAGGCAGCCTCAACACCTCTGCCCTGGCCACCCTGCTGTGCATGGTTGGATCAGGGCTCACCGCCGTCTACTTCTTACTGTTAGTGAATCGCGCCTTTTTCGGGCGCCTGGCGATCACGCCACCGTTGAACCCGATCCAAGACGCGCGGCTCGACGTACGGCTGATCGCCGTGGCTCCGCGCGAAACCATCCCGGCGATCGCCATTGCCGCGGCCATCATCTGTCTGGGTCTGGTGCCTTGGGGTTTGGGCTATCTGAGCGAGGCCAGCACCAGCGCCATGGCGGCCGGCCTGTTGAGCGCCACCACCACAGCCGGAGCAGCCTGATGCCAGTTATCCCCGCCCTGCTCACCCATGCCGGTGGCTTACCGAATGCGGACGCTCTACAACAGCGCCTGCTGGAGGGTCGACCGCTGCTTGAGGAGTCGAGCGATAACCTGATCCAGGTTGTGGATATCTTGGCCAGCTATGGTGAAGTGTTGGATGCCTACAGCAACAATCTGATCGACCAGGCCCAACGCCAGTTTCTGAATCCATTGCCAATTTATAAATACTTTAATGGCGACATTCGTCTGTCCAGGATCTGGAGACACCTCAACCATGATCGCATAAACTTCGAATACGCAGAATACTGCATGCGAACCATGCTCTGGCACGGCACAGGAGGGCTAGACACCTACCTCGATAGCGACGCCTTTAAGCAGCTCTGTGAACCAATTGTACGGCAGAAAACCTCCCGCGACCTCTTGCTCGCCCTGCTGCAGCGGCTCTCTCCCGAGTTTTTGCCCGAGTTGATTCGCGTCGCCGCCACCACCCACGCACTGGGCCTGTTTTGGCGCGTGATGAGCGATCTATTTGCAGCCCTGGCCAAGGCTGAAGCCGCAGCGGAAGTGACCTCCATTGCGGGCGTTGTGGCCTTCCTGCGCGATGGCCTCGTCGCCGCTGCCGGCCAGCCGATCACCTACATGGTCTCGCTGGCCGGCCGCCGCTACGAGGTGCTGCCGGCCGAGGCAGGGCTCACGTTCCTGGTGGATGTGGCCGTGCCCTATGTGGAGGCGGTGTTCCTGCGGGGAACACCCTTCCTCGGCACGGTGTCGTTCAATGCCCAGGCCCGTCAGATCTCACCGGATCTGGCCCAGTTCGCCTACGGCGCCTTGTTCGCCGATCCATTGCCCACCATGGGCGCTGGCATCCCGCCCAGTTTGTTGATGCAGGATATGTATCGCCATCTGCCGGCACGCCTGCACCAATGGTATGGCGAGCGAACCCGCGGCGACGGCGATGAGCGCGTCAAGATCTGCATGAGCTTTCAGCGGGCGATGTTCTGCGTGACCAATGCGGCGATCGCCGGCACGTTCCCCCATCCGCTCAACAGCCAAGATCCCGCCGCTCAGCAAAGCAATGCCGCCTACGCCCGCTCCTGGGCTGAGCGCCTCGCCGCCGCCCGCACCGACTGCCTGGACAGCCGTATCGCCCCTGGCAGGGCCTGACGTAACGTCGAAGCTATGACCGATTCCTGGAACCATCGCCAGCGACCGGAGCGCCTGGAGCGACGCCTCGAATTTGGCGGTTACGACGCCACGAGGTTGTTTCTCGAGCGGCTGGAGGCCTTATCCCAGCAAACTGGACGCTTCCCAGACATCAGCTTCGGGCGCACCTATGTGAACCTCACGGTTCGTCCCCTCGAAGAGGGTGAAGCGGTGGGCGATGCGGAACACGCCTTCGTGGCAGCCGTCGATGCACTCCTCTGACCCTCCCCAACCCACCGCAGCCGCTGCGGAGTTGGCCTCAGGCCAGGACAGCGTCGATCTGCAGGCCAGCTTTGAAGGTGCGGGCATTTTGGAGCTTTTAGCCCAGCTGGATCGCGAGCTGATCGGCTTGCAACCTGTCAAGGCCAGGATTCGAGAGATTGCCGCCCTGCTGGTGGTGAACCGCGCTCGTCAACAGGTGGGACTGCAGACCACAGCGCCAAGCCTGCACATGTCGTTCACCGGCCCCCCCGGCACCGGTAAGACGACGGTGGCGGAACGCATGTCCAAGATCCTGCATGGCTTGGGCTATGTGCGCAAGGGTCATGTTGTAACCGCAACTCGCGATGACCTGGTTGGCCAATACATCGGACACACGGCTCCCAAGACCCGTGAGATCCTGAAACGGGCCATGGGCGGTGTATTGTTCATCGATGAAGCCTACTATCTATATCGCCCCGAAAATGAGCGCGACTATGGCGCTGAAGCCATCGAAATCCTTCTCCAGGTCATGGAAGGCAATCGCGACGATCTGGTGGTAATTTTCGCAGGCTACAAGGAACGGATGGATGTCTTCTATCAATCCAACCCAGGCCTTTCCTCGCGGGTAGCCAATCACATCGACTTCCCCGATTACTCTCCCTCGGAACTGCTGGCGATTGGTCGTTTAATCCTGGCTAAGGAGAATTACTGCCTGAGCGATGAGGCCCAGGCCGCCTTCAGCGAATACATCGTGCGTCGTATGCAATTACCCTTTTTTGCCAACGCCCGCTCGATCCGTAACGCCATCGATCGGGCCCGCATGCGTCAGGCCAATCGCTTGTTCCAGTCAGGCGGACGCCTGTTCAGCCGCCGCGATCTGATGACAATCGAAGCGGATGACATCACCGCCAGCCGGGTTTTCTCCGGCGAGGTTGAAGGGCAAGATCCCAGCAAGCCCCTCAGCCGGCTCGGCTAAAGCCTGCTGCCGCCTGATCGACAGGATCGGGCAGCTCGCTCAGCGCCGTTTGCGCGAATCGATCTGCAGCAGATCGCGCACCTGCTGCACCTGGCGTGCCAGGGTGGGATCGCTGTTGAGTTTCTTTTCCACCTGCTCCACGGCATACATCACCGTGGAGTGATCCTTCCCCCCAAAGGCCTCACCGATGCGCGGCAGGGAAAGGTTGGTGCTTTGCCGCATCAGATACATGCCCACCTGGCGGGCTTGGCTCACCGATCTTCGGCGGCTGGGGCTCAGCATGTCGTCGATGCGGACGGCGAACACCTCCGCCACCTTGTCGAGCACCTGCTGGGGTGTGACCTCCACGTCATTGCCCACCGGGTCAAGCATGGGCGCCACCGACTCCACCGTCATCGGCAGGCCAGTAATCGAGGCGAAGGCCACGGCGCGGGTGAGAGCTCCCTCCAGCTCGCGGATGTTGGAGGTGAAGCGGCCAGCGATGTATTGAATCAGATCCCGGGGCAGCGCCATCTGCTCCACCTCGGCCTTCTTGTGCAAGATCGCCATACGTGTTTCAAGGTCTGGTGCTTGGATATCAGCAATCAACCCCATTGAAAAGCGAGAAATCAACCGTTCCTGCAGCCTGGGGATCTGGCTGGGAGGCCGATCACTGGCGATCACGATCTGGCGACCTGCCTCATGCAGGGCATTGAAGGTATGGAAGAACTCTTCCTGGGTGTATTCCTTCCCCTCGATGAATTGGATGTCGTCAACAAGGATCAGCTCGGCGGCCCGATAGCGGTCCCGGAATGCCTGCATGGCGTCCTTACGGATGGCCTGAATCAGATCATTGGTAAATGTTTCGGTAGACACATAGAAAACACGCGCTTGCGGATCGATCTCCAGTCGGTAATGGCCGATCGCCTGCATCAGATGGGTCTTGCCCAGCCCCACCCCACCGCAAATGAACAAGGGGTTGAACTCCCGCCCCGGGGCCTCCGCCACGGCCAAGGCGGCCGCATGGGCCATGCGGCTGTTCGGCCCCACCACAAAGCGGTTGAAGAGATAGCGGGGATTCAGGCCGGCGGCCGGGCGCCCAAACCCCGGGGGCTGGGCCGATTCCCCTGCCGGTGCGGCCCTCTGCTGGCGGGGCGCCTCCGCTGACCCTCCCCAGTCGCCCGTCTCTTGGGAGCTGCCAATCGAGCCACTAGCCTCCTCTCCCACCTCCAGACTCACCCGCACCGGCTCGCCACTGAGGCTGCTAGCCAGTTGGGTGATCCGCTCAAGGTAATGGCGCCTCAGCCAGTTGACGGCGAAGCTGTTGGGCGCCTCAAGCAGCAGTTCACCGCCGCTGAACTGCCGACACCGCGCTGGGCGGATCCACGTCTCGAAGGTGGGTTTGCTCAGGCTGGCCTGCAGTTCCTGCTTGACCTGATTCCACAGCTCTTCCCCACCCTGCCGCACCGCCTTCCCAGCTCACAGCACTGAATAGTAGGCATGCTGGGTGCACCGCTCGCCGTTTCGGTGCGCCCGTCCCGCCGCCCGTCGTGATCCCCTCGCCTTCATCTCCTCAGCAAACCCGTCCCCGCTTGGTTCCTGGTGGTGAACCCCTCGGCCGCGCCGCGCGATGCCGGCGGCGGTTCAGCCGCCTCGCCCTGGCCTCAGGCCTCACCCTGGCCGCCGGTTTCGCGCTGGCGGGCTGCTCGACCAACCGAGATCAGCCCCCCAACCGCGTGCGGGTGAGCGATGCCGGCCCGATGTCGCCCCTCCAGCCAGGGCGCAATGTGATCGTCGACGCCGTCGACAGGGTCGGTCCGGCGGTGGTGCGGATCGACACGGTCCGCAATGCCGTCAACCCCCTCGGCAGCTTGTTCGGTGGCGGACCAGCGATCCGGCAGCAACAGGGTCAGGGTTCCGGCTTCATCACCCGCTCGGATGGGGTGGTGCTCACCAATGCCCATGTGGTGGATGGGGCGAACGAGGTGCATGTCACCCTGCCGGATGGTCGCAGTTTCAGCGGCAAGGTGCTCGGCGCCGATCCCCTCACGGACGTGGCGGTGCTGAAGGTGGTGGCCGGCGGCTTGCCCGTGGCCCCCTTGGGCGATTCCAGCAAAGTTCGCCCCGGCGAGTGGGCGATCGCCATCGGCAATCCCCTCGGTCTCGACAACACGGTCACGGCGGGCATCATCAGCGCGATCCAACGCACCAATGCCATCGGCGAGGGCCAGCGGGTGCCTTACATCCAGACAGATGCCGCCGTGAATCCGGGCAACAGCGGAGGACCGTTGATCAATGACCGCGGGCAGGTGATCGGCATCAACACCGCCATCCGCCAGGCTCCCGGGGCGGGCCTCAGCTTCGCGATCCCGATCAACACCGCATCCCAGATCGCGGGGCAGATCTTGGCGAGGGGCTATGCCAGCCATCCCTTCATCGGCGTGCGGTTGCAGGCCCTCACCCCCCAACTTGCCCGCGAAGTGAATGCCGCCACCAATGAGTGCAAGTTGCCGGAGGTCAACGGCGTGGTGGTCGTCGAGGTGATGGCGGCGGGACCCGCGGCCCGCGCGGGGCTGAAAGCCTGCGACCTGATCGAGGCGGTGGCCGGTAGCGCCGTGCGCAACCCCTCGGAAGTGCAGTTGGCCGTTGATCGCGGCCGGGTGGGTCAACCGCTGGAGCTGCGCATCCGCCGCGGCAACGCGAACCAGACCCTGACGGTCGTGCCGGCGGAACTGCCTCGCCAGGGGTGAGCAGCCTTGGGGCATCACGGATCCCACGCCTGCAGGTGGTGGTGCTGTGCCGATGGCCGGCACCGGCGCGCTGCAAGTCGCGCCTGGCCGCTGGCATCGGCCCCCAACGGGCGGCGACCGTGCAAGCGCGCCTGGCGCGGCACGTGATCGCCGTGGCGCGGGAATCCGTGAATCGGCTGGGGGTGGGCCTGCTGGATGCCCCCAACGCCGAGCTGGTGTTGGCCGTGGATGGGCTTGGCAGCCGGGCGGCCCGACGCTGGGGGCACGAGCTGGGCGTCGATCGGGTGGTGCCGCAGGGCGGCGGTGGGCTTGGTAGTCGCCTGCAACGCCAGCTGGTGCGGGCCTCTCGCGAAGGAGCGGACCGCATCGTTCTGCTGGGCAGTGATCTGCCCAGCCTGGAACCGGGCGACCTGGGAGACGCCTTCCAGGCGCTCGAGGCCGCCCCCTGGGTGCTAGGCCCCGCCGAAGATGGGGGGTACTGGCTGATCGGGGCGAGGCAGCCCCATCCTTCGCCCTTCGTGGGCCCCGGCGTGGCGATGGCCTGGGGAACGGCCGCGGTGCTGCACTCCACCCTGCGGCTTGCCGCACGCCACGGGATCCGGGTGCCGCTGCTGACGCCGCGGGCAGATCTGGATCTGCCCTCCGACCTGCGCCGCTGGCGATGAGCTCAGCCTGGCGTCGATCAGACCGCGGGACCGCGGCAGCGGGCGATCCTCAGCCGTGGCCAGACCGCCCGGGGCCCGCTCCCACGCTGGGTACCCAAGCCTCCGACGCCCCGGCGCTCGCCGTGGTGATCCCCTCCTTGCAGGAGGCCCAGCGATTAGCCCCGCTGCTGGCCGACCTGGCCCCTGCCGCGGATCTGGTGCGGGAGCTGGTGGTGGTTGATGGCGGCAGCAGCGACGCCACCGCCAGGATCGCCCTGCTGGGCGGTGCCCGCCTGTTGCGCTGCGCCCGCGGTCGCGGCGGCCAGCTGGCCCTTGGGGTCGCCGCCACAACCGCCCCCTGGCTGCTGCTGTTGCATGCCGATGCCCGCTTGCCGCCGGACTGGGCCCACTGGCTCCGCGCCGCTATCGATGCCGATCCTGGGGCGGCCTGGGCGTTCCGACTGGCGATTGATGCCAGGGATCCGCGCCTGCGCTTGGTGGAGTGGGCCGTGAACTGGCGCAGTCGCTGGCGGCAACTGCCCTATGGCGATCAAGGGCTATTGCTCTCGCGGCAGCTGCTCACCGCTGCCGGTGGGGTGGCGCCGCTGCCGTTGCTGGAGGATCTGGAGTTGATCGAGAGGCTCAGGGGCCTGGCCCCGATCCGGCTGCTGCCAGTCCCCCTGCGTGTTGATGGTCGGCGTTGGCAGCGCCTGGGGGTGTGGCGCACGGCGCTGGCGAATGCGGCCATTCGCCGCGCCTGGCGGCGGGGCGTCCCCGCGGCAGAGCTGGCTAGGCGGTACTACGGGCGTTCTCCTCTGGGAGGGGCTTTGCTGCCGCAGCCCGAGCGCTCCATCGGAACCGGTGATCCGAGTCGGTAGGGATGAGATGGAGCGGCGCCAGGCCAGACGTTGCCGCTCCAGAGCAGGCGGCGCGTTGTTCAGTTGGCGTACCAGAAGGTGCAGCGCCGTTGCAGCGGTTCCAGGTCCCAGCCTTGTGCCGAATAGAAGCCCACCACGCCGGGGTCGGCGAACAGGCTGACCCGGTCCACCTCCATCTCATCGAGGCAATCCAGCACGTAGCCCATCAGCTGCCGCCCAAGCCCCACCCCCTGATAGCGAGGGTGGACCGCCACATCCCAGATCGTGGCGTCGATGATGCCGTCGCCGGTGCAGCGGGCAAAACCGACCAGGCGGGGCAAGCGGGGATCGTGTCGCCAAAGCCCCACCCTCAGCAGGCTGTTCTCCAGTGCCCGACGGACCCGGCGCAGGGGGCGCCGACTCCAGCCGACGGCATCACAAAGGCTCTCCAGTTCGAGCAGATCGATGTCCCGTTCGCGGCTGAGCGCGAGCTGAAGCTGGGGGTTTGGGTTAGGGCAAAGGCGATAGCCCTCGCCGTACAGATCCAGAAACAGGTCCCCATCCAGCTCAAGGCCGCTGGCCTTGGCGTCGTGGCCGGACGGCGGGCCATCACTGTCGACGCAAGGCTTGTGGGCAACCACGGAGTCTCTGGCTAACGGAGTCACTGGCTAAGCAGTCTGAAGATCTTGCCGGAGAGGGCGTCGGTTACGGCAGTGGGAAGGTTCAATTGTGGTGTGCTGCCCAACCCTGACCCCATGGATGGTGTTCCGGCGGTTCCCAGCTCCACGGCGGGCCGACCACTCCTGGTCGCTCTGCATGGCTGGCTGTTGAGCGGAAACCTCTGGCAGCCCCTGGCTCGGCAGCTGGAACCGCGCTGGCAGTTGTGGACTCCAGACCTACCGGGCTTCGGCCACCATCCACGCCCCCGTGGCCTTCCGGTCAGCTTGGCCAGCTACGGCCGCTGGTTGGCCGAGACGCTGCAACGGCAGGCGCCGCAGCGTCCGATCGTGTTGATCGGCCACTCCCTGGGGGGCAGCGTGGCCCTACACGCGGCGCCCCAGCTGGGTCCCCAGCTCAAAGGCCTTGTGCAGATCGCCGCGGGCGGAGGCGTGTACCAGCCGCGACCGTTCAGCTTGGTGCGTCGCAGCGGGGCTCTGTTCCTGAAGCTTCGACCCAGCTGGATGGCCCGATGGCCCGGTTTGGAAGCGATCCAGGCACCGCTCCTGGCGGAGGTCCACGCCGCCCGAGGCCTCTTGGCCTGCAGCACCCGGCGGGCCGCCGTGCGTCAGCTTCCCTGCCTAGCAGCCCAACTCACGGTTCCCAGTCTCTGGATCGCCGGCAGCCGCGATGCGGTGATGGCGCCCCGCTATGTGCGCCACCTGGCCGGCTATTGCCGCGGCCACCAACTGGCCGAACTGGAGGGGGCGGGCCATCTGCCGATGCGCCAGATGCCGGAACGCCTGGCCGAGCTGATCGAGGCCTGGCTCAACGAGTCCTTGGAACTAACGGGGGAGGCAGCACCGCCTCAGAGCGCGACCAGCCCCTTTTCCTGCAGGTCCGCCAGCCGCGCATAGAGGCCGCCGGCCCTGCGTAGGTCGCGATGGTGGCCTTGCTCCACCAGGCGGCCCTGGCGCAGCACCAGGATGCGATCTGAAGCCTCGATGGTGGCGAGACGGTGGGCGATGACGATGGCGGTGCGACGTTGGAGCAAGCTTTCGAGGTCTCGCTGCAGGGTGGCTTCGGTGGAGGGATCGAGGAAGGCGGTGGCCTCATCCATCACCAGAACGGCCGGATCGCGAATCGCCACGCGCGCCACCGCCAGGAGCTGGCGCTCGCCTGAGGAGAGGTTGGCGCCCCGCTCTCGCAGTTCTGTGTCCAGGCCGTGTTCCAGTCGCCCCAGCAGCGGAGCAAGGCCAAGCTCTTGACAGAGCCGCAGCAGTTCAGCGTTCTCGAAGCTGGCATCAAGCCTCAGGTTGTCGGCGACGCTGCCACTGAACAAAAAGGTGTCTTGCAGAACCACCCCGAGTTGACGGCGCAGGTCGACCGTGGGGATGGCTCGGATGTCGCAACCATCAAGCAGGATGCGGCCCCGCTGCGGTTCATAAAGCCGGCAAAGCAGGCGGATCACAGTCGACTTGCCGGAACCGGTGGGACCCACGATCGCCACGTGCTCACCCGGCGCGATGCGAAAATTGAGGTCTTGCACGATTGGTTCATCCGGCCTGTACGCGAAGCTGACTTGATCAAAGATCACTTCGCCGGCCCCCGGTTTGGGGTGCCCCGCCGCCGCGGCGGCAAGCTGGCGCGGCGGCGGGGAGACATCCGCAATCTCGATGGGCTCCTCCAGCAGCTCGTTGATCCGCTCCACCGCGGTGAGGCCTCCCTGGATCTGGGTGAACCGCTCAGCCACCTGGCGGAGGGGGTCGAACAACCGCTGCGAAAACAGGATGAAGGTGGTGAGGGTGCCCAAGCCCATGGCTCCTGAGGACACCATCGTGCCGCCAATGGCCAGCACCAAGGCCACCGCCGCCAGGGACACCCACTCGATGAAGGCGGAGATGGCACTGTCGTAAAGGATGGTTCCGGTCACTCCACGGCGATAGCGATCCGTGGTGACGGCGAAGCGACGACTGTTGAGCTCCTCGCGCCGGAACATCTGCACCACATCCAGCCCCTGCAGGTTCTCCTGCAGATCGGCATTGAGCTGGGCCAGCTCCTCCCGCACCCGATAGTTGGCCTTGCGATAGCGCTTCTGAAGCCAAAGGATGCCGATGGTGACCGGCACCTGAACGAACGCCAGCAGCAGGCCGAGGCGCCATTCGATCGCAATCATCGTGATGGCCAGCACCAGCAGGCTGACCAGATCAGCGAGCACGCCGACAGCGCCGCTGCCGAACACCTCGGCTAAGGCATCAACGTCGCTGGTTAGGCGGGTGAGCAGCTTGCCGACCGGGGTGCGGTCATGGAACCGCAGCGAGAGCGCCAAGGCATGGCGGAACAGATCCTCGCGGATCCGGGCCGTGAGGCGCTGACCAACCAGCTGCACGGTGTAGATCTGGGATCCCTGCAACGCCAGCCGCACCACCACAGCCGCCAGCAACAAGCCCACCAGAACCCGCAGGGCCTCGGGCGTGGGCAGTGGCTGCAACCAGGGGAGCACCGACTCGCCGCGCAGCTTCGAAATCGCTTGGCCCACCAGCAGCGGTTGGATCGCTCCCGCCACGGCAAGGGGGATCAACAGCAGCAGGGCGAGCAGCAGGCGCCGCCGATCTTTGCTCAAATAGGGCAGCAAGCGCCGCAGCCGCTGCCAGTCGCGGGAAGCCATCAGCGCTGTCCCGCCATGGCGGCGGCCGCCGGGGCCACGGGGCTGAGCACGCGGTTCAAGTGCTGCACCAGCCCCGCCAGTTGACCATCATCAAGGCGCAGGGAGAGCGGGTGGCCGACGAGGCGAGCGGTGCTGTGAAACAGGTCGTCAATGGCCACTAAGCCGTTGTCCCGCAGGGTCCGGCCGCTGGCCACGAGATCAACAATCGCTTCGGAGATGCCGGTGAGCGGACCCAGCTCAACCGAACCTGACAGATGGATCAACTCCACCGGCAGGTCGAGGCTGTCGAAAAACTCCTCGGCGCAGCGGCTGAACTTGCTGGCGATGCGGCAGTGGGGCGGCAGGTCGAGGGCGCGCTGGTAGCCGCTGCTGGCCAACACGGCCACGGCCATGCGGCAGCCCCCGAAGCCGAGATCGAGGAGCTGGGCCACCGGCAGCCGCTGTTCCCGCAGCACGTCGTACCCCACCACACCCAGCTGGGCCTGGCCGTAGGCCACGTACACCGGCACATCGCCATTGCGCACCAGCAAGGCCCGGGCCCGGCCACAGCGGCTCGGCACCCTCAACAACCGGTTGCCAGGCTCGAGCAGCTCGCTGAAATCGAGGCCGGCGGCGGCGAACAGCCTCACGGAATCGGCGAGCAGGGCACCCTTGGCGAGAGCGATGGTGATCATCGTGGATGCAAGGGGGCAGCGCGGCGTCGGCATCGAAGCATGGGGCAGCCGCGATCATGGAGCGGCTCCCTGGGACCTGAATCGATGAGCCGCAACACCATTGTGGCTTCCCATGGGGCGTCGCCATGGGCCACGGCTGCAGCCGGCGACCCGATTCTGGGACGGACTGACGCGGCGCCGGCCCAGAGCATGGCCCTGATTCCGGCCCTCCAGGACAACTACATCCTGGTGCTGCACGATGGCCAACAGGCGCTGGTGGTGGACCCCGCTGTCGCGGATCCGGTGCTGGCCTGGCTTGAGGGCCGCGGACTCGAGCTGGTGGCCGTGCTCCAGACCCACCACCACAGCGATCACATCGGCGGAACGCCGCGGCTGCTCCGGCGCTGGCCGACGGCTGCCGTGGTGGCGGCCGCCGCCGACCGGGAGCGGATTCCCTTCCAGACCCATGGGGTGGTGGATGGCTCCCGCTTGCGCCTGCTGGGCCGTTCGCTGGCCGTGCTGGCCGTGCCCGGCCACACCCGCGCCCACGTGGCGTATCACCTGCCGGCCCCGGCGCCGCCCGCGGCCCCGCTGGCCGACTCCCAGGGGACGGAGACGCCGCGCTGGGATGGGCAGGCCTTTGTCTTCCCCGCCGCACCGGGATGGGGCGAGCTCTTTTGCGGCGACACTCTGTTTTTGGCCGGTTGTGGACGGCTGTTCGAGGGAACGCCGCCGCAGATGCATGCCTCGCTGCAGCGCCTGGCAGCCCTGCCCACCCACACGCGCGTCTGGTGCGCCCACGAATACACCCACACCAACCTGCGTTGGGCTTTGCGGCAGCGGCCGGAAGATCCAGCGTTGCGGCGGCGGCTGGACGAGGTGTCACGACGTCGCCAGGAGGGCCTGCCAACCCTGCCGGGAACGCTGTTGGAGGAACGGGCCACCAACTTGTTCCTGCGGGCGGGCAGCGCCGCGGAGCTGGCGGAGCTGCGGGCCAGCCGCAACGCCTGGACAGGCTGATGGGCCGCGAGGTTCGAACGACGGTTCTCGACCACGGTCCAAACCGCCTCACGCCAAGCTCCCCTGGCCAGGTACCCGAGAACGCGAGCTGCGACCGAAAGCCGCAGGGCTGGGGAGCCGCCAGCGGGCGTCAGGGGCAAGCCCGCAAAGGACGGGAGTGGGGCCCGCAAGGCCCGTGAACGGTTGCGGGTCAAGGCAGCTGGGCCGCCGCCCCTGCCAGCGACTCCGGCCCCAAGGCCCGCAGCGGCAGGCCGGCGGGGAACAGGCGCCCCCGGGCTCCTGGTCGCAGGACCAGCCGGCAGCGCGCGCCCCGCTCCACCGCCTGGCCTTGCCGCAACGCCATGCGCAAGCGCAGCCTCTGGCCGCCGCGCTGCACCTGCAGCCACCAGGCGTCGCCATGAAACTCCCGGCTGAAGACCCAGTCCTCGGCGGTGGGATCGGGGATCAGCTGCAGCGCATCGGCATCCACCAGCACCGAGAGATCCTCCCGGCCGTCCATGGCCAGAGCAGCGGCGCCGGCGCTGACATCCCGACTCAGGCCATCCACGGGGGCGCTGTCAGCCGCGACGGGCAGGGGGGCCAGGAGGCCAAATGGCGTGGCCACCCATGAACCCTGCCAATGGGCCGGGAGCAGGTTGGCTTGCAACACGAAGCGGCCCACGAACGCGCTGGCGGGCTCCTCCACCAACTGGCGAGGGGCGGCGCACTGATGCAGCCGGCCGGACTCGAGCACCGCCACCCGGTCGCAGATCGCCAGAGCCTCCTGGGGATCATGGGTCACCAGCAGACCCGTGCAGCCGCAGCGGGCCAGCACCAGCGGCAGCTCGGCCCGCAGGCGCTGGCGCACCTCCACATCGAGGTTGGAAAAGGGCTCATCCAACAGCAGCAGGGCGGGTTGGGGGGCCAGGGCCCGAACCAGGGCCAGCCGTTGGCGCTGCCCTCCCGAGAGCTGGTGCGGGAACCGCCGCTCCAAGCCCGCCAGCCCCAGCAGTTCCAGCAGCCAGCGGGCCCGATCCCGATCCTGGCCGCGGCCGATTCCGAAGCAGGCGTTGCGCCAGGCATTGATGTGGGGGAACAGGGCATGTTCCTGAAACACCATTCCCACCCCCCGGCGTTCCGGCGGTAGCCAGGCTCCCGGCCCTGCCACCTCCTGACCATCAAGCAGCACGCGCCCGCGCTGGGGCCGCTCGAAGCCGGCAATCAGGCGCAACAGGGTGGTCTTGCCGCAACCGGAAGGGCCGAGCAGGCCGATCAACTCGCCGTGACGAACGGTCAGGTTGATTTCGCGCAGGATCCAGCCAGCGTCAACATCCTGGCTGTAGCGATGCCATAGCCGCTCCAGGCGGATGTGCTCGATGGCGCCATCCCTTGGCTGGCTCGACGCGGCGGACTCCAGGGGGGCGTGCGGGGGAGGGGTGAATGAGGCCATAGGCTTGTGCTGTCATCTTCGCTTGGCATGGGTTCCCCCCTCGCGCCGATCCAGACCGACGCGGCTCCTGCCCCTGTTGGCCCCTACAGCCAAGCCGTCCTGGCTGGCGGTGTGCTCTATTGCTCTGGCCAGATCGCCCTCGACCCCGCCAGCGGTTTGCTGGTGGGAGACGGTGATGTGGAGGCCGAAACACGCCAGGCGCTCGCCAATCTCCAGGCCGTGCTGGCCGCTGCCGGCACGGGCCCAGGGCGGGTGGTGCGCACGACCGTGTTCCTCACGAACCTGGAGGATTTCGGCCGGGTCAATGCTCTTTACGCTGAGGTCTTCGGCCAGGGGGTGTCACCGGCACGAGCCTGTGTGCAGGTGGCGGCCCTGCCCAAGGGGGCGAAGGTGGAGATCGATGCGATCGCCGTGATCGCCTGAGGGGATCTGCGTCAGCATCTTCCGATCAAGATCGCTGGCCAGGGTTGGTTGCCACCGCGGCGCAACAGGCTCCCAGAACCCGGCCATCAGCCAAAGCCAGGTCATCTCTGGCCTTGTCCACCCGAGCATTTCGCGACGGAAATGCCTGGCACCCTGGCCTAGGGGCGTTCGCGGCGCCAATCTGGGATGGTCACACCGTCACCATGAACGTGTTCGAGGGCAGCAGGCAGCCTGAGGTGGTGGTGATGACCCCCGCCCACTACGACGAGGCCGTGCAGGCGGTACGGGCGGTCCAGCAACTGCGGACCGTGGTGCTGCATCTCGGGGCGATGCGCACCGATGAGGCGCAACGCACCATCGACTTTGTCTCGGGCGGGGTCTGCGCCATGGATGGCCAAGCTGAACGCCTGGCCGACGGCGTGTTTCTGTTTGCCCCCACCGCCGTCGCGATTCATCGGGATCCCGCGGGCGCCGCGGCTGATCAGCAGCCCGTTCCCCGCCGCTAGGGCCGGGGGGCTGCCCTCATGGTGGTGGCGGTTAGCTTCGCCTCAGCTCGGGGCCAGCCGCACCGGATTGGCCACACGTCCTACCCCCGTGATGATCACCTCCACGTGATCACCGGGCTGCAGAAACCTCGCAGGCGTCCGACCTGCGCCAACGCCAGCTGGCGTGCCAGTTAGCAGCAGCGTGCCGGCCAGCAGAGTGGTTCCGCGGCTGAGTTCAGCCACCAGCCGCGCCACCGAAAACAGCATCGATCCCGTGCTGTCCTGCTGAACCACATCGCCATTGAGGCGGGTAGTGATCAGCAGATCCTGAAGATCGCCCACACGCTCGATCGGCACTGGCTCGCCGAGGGGACAAAAGGTGTCGAAGCTCTTGCCCCGGCACCACTGCCCACCACCGGCCTGCCATTGCCACCAGCGCTGGCTGACATCGTTGGCCGCCGCCACATGGGAAATCACGGAGCGAGCCTCAGCCTCCGGCACATCCTTGGCGTCCCAGCCCAGAATCACAGCCAGTTCACCTTCGTAATCGACGCCAGGATCTGGGGTGCGGACCACCTGTGGCAGCAAGATCGGCTCGCCATCGGCGATCACCGCCGCCGGATTCTTATGGAACACCACTGGATCCTGGGGCGGCTCAGCCCCCAGCTCGCGGGCGTGGCTTGGGAAGTTCTTGCCGATGCCCAAGATGGCGGGTGGTCGTTTCACGCCAACCCCACGAGCCGCATCGACAAATCCCAAACGCGCTGCGCTGTCTCAGGGTTGCTCACCTTGTCGGAGAGCTCTTGATTGAACTGGCGACCATCCTTGCGTTGGCGGTTGCCCCAGCTCCAGTGCATTCCGGAGCTCTTGAAAGCCGGATCGGCCACCACCTGGGCCACACGCTCGCCAGCCAGTGCTTGGCTGACATAGCCGCCGGTGATGTTTTTCTGAAACCAGGGGAAAATTGTTTGAAAGGCCTTGGGTGTATTGCGGAACAGAGGCGTGTCCGCCACGCAACCCGGATAGAGAGAACTGAACACGATGGCCGTACTGTCGTGATAGCGGCGGTGCAGCTCCTGGCTGATGATCATGTTGCAGAGCTTGCTGTCCTTATACGCCTTGCCTGGTTTGAAAGCCCCCCCATCAGCCATGCTGATCGGCGCCTGGAAACCAGCCTCAAATCCTGCCAGTTTGCCCAGATCCGCCGGGGCGGGGATGGGAATCTTGCCACCCAGCTCCTTGGAGTTTGCGGTCACCGTGCCGAGGGTCACCAGACGGGGCGAGGGATGGGCGGAACGGCGCAGGTCGTCGAGAAGAAGCTGAACCAGCAGGAAATGACCAAGATGATTGGTCGCCATCGAGAGTTCAAAGCCCTGGGGCGAGCGCTGTGGCTCCAGCAGGCGGGGTTGGTACACCGCTGCATTGATCACCAGGGCATCCAGCGGTCGGCCGGTGGCATGGAAGGCATCCACCAGCCGGCGCACACTCTCGAGATCGGCGAGATCCACCTGCAGATGGGTGACCGAATCCTCGGGGAGGGCCAGGGCCGCTTGGGCGCGGCGGGCCTTGGCCGTATCCCGGCAGGCCATCACCACATGCCAGCCGCGATCCACCAGGGAACGAGTGGCGAACAGGCCCACTCCGGATGAAGCCCCGGTGACGAGAGCTGTACCGGGAGTGCCGCCGGCACCTTTCGTGGGGGCGTCCTGAAGGACAGGGACCATCGCTGGAGGGCTGGGAGGAGGGCTGCCCAACCTACGGACGCAACCCCGGAACGGTGGGAAGGGCCTGGGCCGTCTCAACAGTTGGCAATGGCTTGGGCTCGGCCTGAGGCTGCTGCCAGACAACCCGCAAGCGGTTCGGCGCGATCCACTGACTTTGCTCGCGGATCAGGCGATGCTCGCCCTCGACGATGAACAACGAATCGAAGCGCTCGCGTGCCTTGGCCATCTGGGCCATCTCCAGCTCCAGCACGGCGCTGATCTCGCCTTGACGCTCCATGCGCTGCTGGTAAGCACCCGCCAGGCGGATCAGGCTCACGGAGGCGACGGCCACCAGGCCAAGCTTGACCAACAGGCCAATCACACTGCAGAGCAGCTCTTGCCGCTCATTGGTGAGGGAGAGGAGCTGGCCATCTCCACTAAACAGTGCCACCGAAACGTTGGCGGCGTCCGGGCGGTCTGAGGCGTTGGGCCGGCGCTGCTTGTGATTCCGACGCTCGGGCTTGGCACCCGCGACCGCTGCCGTGTTGGAGGACTGGGAAACAACCCTCGCACCCTGGCGGGATGGACGGCGCGGCGTATCGCTGGAGGTTGGGCGGGAGAGATGGAACACCGGCGCCGGATGGGGGAGCCCCACGCTTTTAGCTCCCGCAGCCTGGCTTGCCAAGGGCTTGGCAGCCTTGGCATCGCTCTGCGATCAGGCCTTGTACAGGCTGAAGCAAAGGCGCACCGCCAGAACACCGGCGTGGGCGGCCACGATGAGAGCGATCAACACTTCGGTTTGGGTGATCGAGGTGGCCATGAGCTTGAAATCCAGAAACCGAACCATTCTTCAGACTCTTCTGGCTACGGTCCACAGTTGTGCGCGGGGCTGTCACAGCTCTTGATGGCCGCCACGCCACCTCCCTCCGCGCTCCGCGTTGCCACGACGTGCCTCCCCCTCCCCCCTCGCCCGTGATCGTGTCCGCGGCCAGCATTGCCAGCCTCGCCCTGGAGCCCTTGGAGCCCTGGGCGGCGTTGTCGGCGGCGGAACTGGTGCAGCGGGCCGGCCAGCTCGAGCTTGAGCTGCAATGGCCCCGTCTGGATTCCGACCCTCGGGAACTGTCCGAAATCCCCGAGGTGCGGCTCTGGTGCCTGCGCGCCGATGCCTTGCATCCGTGGTTGCCGCTGATGTTGGAGCGCGCCGGCGGCCAACTCACCCGCCACGTGGCCATGCTGTTGCCCCACGGTTTCCAGCCCAACGAGGGCATTCGGTTCAGCGAGGGGAGCCTGGATCTTTGGATCACTCACCGGTTGTTCCTTCTCGATCACTGGGGGCGATCCCAGGGAATCGAGTGCCGGCAGGGGTTGGCCCAGATGGCTGCCGTGCTGGGCTTTGAGCTGGACCCTTCCTTCTGGGCGACCCTGGATTGACGGACCCCCTGGCCATCAGGCCCACACCCCACGCCCCGGAGGCTTTGCCCCGTTTTTGCCGCTGGATCCCGCCCACCTGCCTCGGCGGTCGCTGGCAGATGGCGATCGACGCCTGGCTCCTCGATCAGTTCAGCCCCGCATCGGGTTCGGCCGGCCGGGTGGGGCCAGTGGTGCGGGTCTATCGCTGGAGCCGTCCCACGCTCTCGCTGGGGCATCACCAGCGCCTTCTGCCCCCCCATTGGTGGCAACTGGCCGAAGAGGGCCGGCTGGACCTTGTGCGTCGCCCCAGCGGCGGCAGGGCCGTGTTGCATGGCTTCGATCTCACCTACGCCCTGATCTGGCCTGATCCTCCACGCCGCCGCCGCCAGGCCTATGCCCAGACCTGCGCCTGGCTGAAGGCCTGCTTTGCCGAGATCGGGCTGCCGCTCGTCAGCGGCTCGGACGCTTTTGGCGCCCAACCGCCGAGTTGTTTCAGCAGCGCCACGGAGGCGGATCTGGTCCATCGCGATGGCAGCAAACGCATCGGTAGCGCCCAGTTCTGGCGCCATGGCGCCCTGCTGCAGCACGGCAGCATCCAGCTGGACCCACCGATCGATCTCTGGCGCCAGGTGTTCGGTGAAGAACCTCCAGCCCTGGAGCCCTTGCCCCTGGGGCTGGAAGAGCTGATCGAGCTGTTGCGCCGACAGGCCTTGAGGCACCTTCCCATGGCGGCTGGGCTGGAGCAGCAGTGCCGGGATTTGAGCAGCGATGAGCTGGCGGCGATCGCCAGCCAGCTGCCGCGCTACGGCCTATCGAGCCGCGTCGGAGCCGAAACATCCCCTGAAATCAACATGGATCTGGCCACCTGACCTAGGGCCAGGCCCAAGGGATAGCCGTTTTGGCTGCGAGCCATGCTCAGCAGGCTCTCGGGCAGGCGCACACCGAGGCGTTGGAGCACGGCTTCGCCGATCTCGGGGCGCTGGATGGTGCCTGAAGGCAGACCGGCAGGACTGAGCACCAGCAGCCGAGACACGCCTTCCTCATCCAGCTGCAGCACCGCTTGCCAGAGCGGCGCCGAATCGACGATGGAAGGAAGGCTGCTCAGGGGCTTGAGGTGATCCTGGAGCTTCTCGCTATCCCAACGCTGTACCGGTAAGGCCTGAAGGGGTTCGTCATCGATGACGCCACGCCAGCGACCGCGGTCGCAGACCAGCAGCCAGTCCGGCCAGCCATCGGCCGCTCCGCTCTCCGTTGGCCGATCTTGCAGCCGCAGCTGGCTGAGGTCGCGCAGGCTGCTGCTCGCCTCCAGCACGCGGAAGCGACGCCGGGCCGCATCCTTCACCTTCAGCTCCTGCAAAGCCCGCTGCACCACCAGCATCTGGTGCTGGTTGCGAGCCGCCCCCAGACCGAACCAACCCAGCAACATCAACCAGGCACCACCCATGCCACCTCCTCGGAGCAGCAGAACGGCGCCCATGCCGATCGCCATCAGCGCCAGCAAGCGACCGCTGGCATTGGCCACCTCGATACCGCGGCGGCGGCTGCCGGTGACCTGCCAGATCAGCGCTTTCAGGATCAACCCCCCATCCAAGGGCAGCCCCGGCAGCAGGTTGAACAGGCCCAAAACGAGATTGAGGATGCCCAGCTGGTTGGCCACCGCCCCGATGGGCATCGAAAGATGGTCCAGACGGTGGGTGAGACTCAGCAGCAAAGTCCCCAGAATCAGGCTCACGGCGGGGCCGGCCATGGCCACGAGCAGAGCGCCCCTGGCGGTGGGGCATTCCCGCTCCACACTGGCCACCCCGCCCAGCAGGAAAAGCGTGATATCGCGCACCCGCACCCCTTGGCTCAGTGCTGTCAAGGAGTGGCCAAGCTCGTGCAACAGCACGGAGACGAACAACAGCAGGGCTGTAAGGAAAGCGATCAGCCAGACACCAATTTCACCCAGGCTGGCGCTCAGCTGGCTTTGGCTGCGGTACTGATCCTGAAAGGCCAGGGTGGCCAGCAGCAGGATCACAAACCAAGTGGGGTGAATTCGCAGTGGAATTCCCCGGATGCGAAACAGTTCCCAACCCTCACGCACGGTGTTAATCCCCGAGGATGATCTCAGGTGCCTCAGCGCGCAGGACCTGATGTCGTTGAGCATTCTAGAAAGCCATGGTCTGCAGCCATCGGAACGTGAGGATGCCGCCATGCCTCTGGTGAAGATCTGTGGCCTGCGCCACCGGGATCAGGCGGCGGCCGTGGCCGCCCTGGGAGCCGACGCGATCGGTGTGATCGGAGTGCCCGCCTCGCCTCGCTGGGTGCCCGCCGAGAAACGGGCCGCCTTGTTCAGCGCCGCGGCATTAGGGCGTCCAGGTTGTTTCGGGGTGCTGGTCGTGGCTGATCCCGAGGATGCGGAGCTCGAAGCCCTGGACTCCCGCTCAGGACATCAGGTGCTCCAGCTCCATGGCCAGGAGAGCGCCGAACGCTGCGCCCAGCTTCAGCGGCGGCTGGATGTGAAGCTCTGGAAGGCCTTGCGCATCTCCAAGCCGGGGGATCTCGCTTTGGCTGCGGCCTATGAGCCCGTGGTGGACGCGCTGTTGCTGGATTGCTGGGATCCCCAGCAGCTCGGAGGCACCGGCAGGAGCATTCCGCTGGCCTGGCTACGCGACTTCTCTCCAACCTTGCCGTGGTGGCTCGCCGGGGGGCTCAATAGCGCCAACCTGGGAGCTGTGTTGGGCGCGGTGTCACCCACGGGCCTGGATCTCTCCAGCGGGGTGGAGGTGTCTCCCGGGGAGAAAAACCTCGACAAGGTGGCGGAGCTATTCGCCATCCTCCGTAACGCCGATCAAGCTGCTGGCCCCCAATGACGGCAGGAGCATGCCAACGAGGCCGCCGCCAGCCTGGATGGGTGTTCCATTGCGCCGTGCCGTTAGGGGCGAGGCGCTGCGCGGCGTTTGGCGGGCAGCGTCTTGCGTGGCGGTCTGTCCCCGTTCAGGCTGTTGCCGCTGGCGGCGCTGGTTGCCATGCCCATGGCCGCGGCTGGCCTGGCCTAGGAGCAGCCGGGTTGCAGACAGCAAGCACGGTGTTGCCGCGCAGGTGTGCCTTGCTTGGAGCCAATGCGCGGCGTTGGTGAGCTTGGCTGCTGAACAGAGTTGCCCTTGCTGGCGCTTGCGCTCAGGCGGTGCCAGGACCAACAGCGGCGGTTGAGAGACCTTGCCGCGTCGGCAAGGCGAGGCTGAAGCCCCCCTTTTACCCTCTGCTGGGTATCGGTCGTCAAGCATGCGTGACACCCGTTGCGGCGAGGACAATCCTCCACCCGTTGACAAGAATGGCAGGAAGAGCGTATCCGTCAAGCTAACGGCTACAATCTCTTACTGCAACCATCAGCGGGGCTATCGCCCAGATCGCTTCAGCGAATCAGCAGGGATTCCTGCTGCTTAACCAGCTCGAAGAACTCCTGCTTAAGGCTAACGTCGTGGCGGAAGTCACCGCGAACCACTGAGTTGATCATGCTGGCCTGAGGCTCTTTCACGCCCCGCCACTTCATGCAGTAATGCTGGGCCTTCAGAAGGATCGCCAAGCCTTGGGGCTGGCAGAGCCGCTCGATCTCATCGGCCAGGATGATCACCGCCTCTTCCTGGATGTGCGGCCTGGAAAAAACCCAATCAGCCACGCGCGAAAACTTGGACAAGCCGATCACCCGATCACCGGGCTTGATACCAATCCAGCAGGTACCCAAAATAGGCACAAGATGATGAGAGCAAGCCGACCTGACAGAAATGGGACCAACCGTGTAGATCTCATCGAGTTGCTTCACATTTGGGAAGCTCGCAATCTTGGGCTGATGATGATAGCGACCTTTAAATACCTCATGCAAGTACATTTTAGCCACACGCTCAGCTGTCTCTTCGGTGTTGTGGTCGTTATCGATATCGATCACAAGGCTGCGTAGCAACGAGCGGATCTTGCCAGCAACCTCGAGCTCGAGTTCATCTAGCTCGCCCTCCAGGATGTGATTGGCAATGTTGTCGTTGGCGAAAAAGGGAATCTCGCTGGCCTGAAGCCGCTCGCGGATTCGCTCGCTGGTCGCAACGGGCAGCTTCGCTGTTACAGCGGGTCGACCGTTGATGGAGGCGGGGAGAGTGGAAGTCATGGTGATGGTCAGAAAGCGCCGGCAGCCGGCATCAGGGTGAGGTCCTCGACCGTCTGGCTGCGAGGCTGACGGGCCAAAAAGAGCAGGGAATCAGCCACCTGGTCAGGCGACAGCATGGCACGGCGGTCAAAGCTACAGGCGACGGTTTCGCTGTCCCACAGGGGGGTGTTCACCGAACCGAGGGTGAGGGTGGAGACGCGAATGCCATGCTCTCGTTCCTCGGCCGCCAGACAGCGGCTGAAGCTGACCAGGGCGGCTTTGGTGGTGCAGTAGGCCCCCCAGTCGCTAAAGGCGTTGTGGGCGGCATGGCTGCTCACGTTGATGATCAGGCCGCCGCCGGCCTGGCGAAGGGCTGGCAGCATGGCCTGGCAGACCTGGAACACGCTGGTGAGATTGAGCTGCAGCAGCCACTGCCAGCGATCCAGCGGCATCGCCGCCAGCGGGCCGGTCCAGGCGGCTCCGGCATTGTTGATGACCACGTCGGGGACAGGGCCCCGGGCGCAGAGATCGCTGATCGCCGGGGCGATTGCCGCGCTATCGCAGAGATCGAGCTGGCAGGTCTCCACCTGGCGGCCAACGTGGCGAAGCTCAGCTGCCAAATCGTCCAGTGGGCCGAGGGATCGGGCGACCAGCCTGAGGTCGTATCCCGCGGCGGCCATGCGGCGGGCCGTGGCGGCGCCAATGCCCCGGGATGCACCGGTGATGAGGGCGACTGGCAATGGCGGCACGTGGGGCATGTGATCTTACGAGACTCAGACCACAGCGCGAAGGGTCAGGCCTCCAGAAATCGGCCCATGCGGCGGAATTTGGCGTAGCGCTGCTCCAGGAGATCCTCCTGGCTGAGCCTCTCGAGCTGGTTCAATTGCTCCAACACAGCCGCTTTGAGGGTTTCGGCAGCTTCCAGAGGGGCCCAGTGGGTGCCGCCGGAGGGTTCTGAAAGGATCGAGTCGACGACGCCAAGCTGCTGCAGATCGTTGGCGGTGATGCGCAGGGCTTCAGCGGCTTCCGGGGCCTTGCCCGCATCCCGCCAAAGAATGGATGCGCAGGCTTCGGGACTGGCCACGGTGTAGACGCTGTGCTCGAACATCAGCAGCCGGTCGGCGACGCCAATCCCCAAAGCTCCTCCCGATCCCCCCTCGCCGATCACGGTGGCGATGATCGGCACCCGAAGGCGGAACATGTCTCGCAGATTCACGGCGATGGCTTCGCCCTGGCCCTGCTCCTCCGCCAACAGGCCGGCGTAGGCACCTGGCGTGTCGATGAAGGTCAGGATCGGCAGGCCGAAGCGATCGGCGTGCTCCATCAGCCGCATGGCCTTGCGGTAGCCCCCCGGCGAGGCCATGCCGAAGTTGCGCGCCACGTTCTCCTTGGTGTCCCGACCTTTCTGGTGGCCGAGCAACAGCAGCGAGCGCTCGCCGATACGGCCGATGCCAGCCACCAGGGCCTTGTCGTCGCTGCCGCGGCGATCGCCATGGAGTTCGATCCAGCTGTCGGTGATCAGCTGGATGTAATCGAGGCTGCTGGGCCGTTGCGGATGGCGGGCAACCTGAATCTTCTGGGAGGGGGTCAGGGAGCTGAAGATCTCTTCCCGGCGGCGGCTGGCCAACGTTTCCAGCTGCAGCAGTTGCTGGCTGACATCCACTTCCGAATCGCGGGCCAGCTGACGGATCTGTTCGATCTGCTCCTCAAGCTCCACCAGGGGCTTTTCAAATTCCAGGAGAGCGCGACGGGCCATGGACGCAGGGGGGCAAAACGGGTGGGCTGGGGTTGAAGGCGATGCAGCGGGGGATGCGGCAGGGGGGAGGCCTCAGGGGGATGCCAGGGCGGGCGCGGCATTGGCTTCGAGGCCCAGGGCACGAAATCCATGCCGCAGCGAGGCTTCGCCGATGCGATCCATGGCGGCGAGGTCGATGTTATTGCGACCCCAGCTGAAGTTCGTATGCAATCCTTCGAAATCGAGCAGCATCGCTTCGGCGAAGCAGGCAAACATCTGTCTTTGGGGTTTGGCCATATCGGCCGCCTGAGCGATGGTGTGCCAGTCGATATCGGTATGGAACTCGACGATGCCACCCTTCAGGACATGGATATCCGGTCCAGTCACCTTGCTATCCAGATTCTTGGGATAGCCGCCATCGATCATCAGGCAGGGCTGCGGCAGGGAGGTGGTGTCGAGGCTCAGCCCTTGGGGGAGGCTCGCGACCCAGATCACCACATCCGCCTCCGGCAGGGCTTCCTCCAGGCTGAGAATGCGGCCTCCACCAAGCTCATTGCGGAGATCGAGCAGGGGCTGGGGCTGCCGGGCGATCAGCAGCAGCTCCGCCACAGCGGTGCGAGCGGTCAGCCAGCGACACACCGCGCTGCCGATATCCCCCGTGGCACCCACCACCGCCACCCGGGCCCGGGCCAGATCAATGCCAACCGCAGGGGCGTTCTGTTCCACCTGGCGACAGATCACCCAGGCGGTGTGGGTGTTGCCCGTGGTGAAGCGCTGCCAGTCGAGGGTGGTGTTGCGAATGTGCTGCTGACTGAGCAGGTTGAAGTTTTCAAAAATGATCGAGGTGAATCCGCCCAGAGCGCTGATCGCAATGCCGCTTCGCTGGGCCAGATCCATGGCATTGAGAACCTTGCGACGGGCGGTTTTGAAGCGGCCCAGCATCTCCGGCACGAACACGGAATCGATATAAGCGCCTTCGATGCTGCGCCCCTCGGGGCTGGTGAGGGTGAAATGTTCCACCAGTTGGGGTGGGGCGCTGCACCACATCTCAAGATCACCCTGGGCGTACTCGGGATACCCCAGGCGTTCGGCCAGCTGGCGGGCGGCCGCAAAACTGGTGGAATGACCGATGAGGCCGAACATGGGCGCAGCAGAGGGGGGGCGGAGGAAATCGCGTTGCGAGGGTTTGGGGCTGAAGAACCCCGGCCGACAGGCGATCCTGCCATAGCAAACGCGAGGGGTTCGAGCTCAGGTTTCGCCAGACCCAAAACCAGACGCCGGGCGTACCCTGATCATCCCACCAGGGCGGCTGCGGCGAAACGGGCGATCTCGCGAGGTGAGAATCCGATTTCCATAAGAGTTTCTTGATAAGAGGAGAGGAAATCAGCCATTAAGTCTTCGCGATCCATGTGCAGCACAGCCGCATCGCTAGCCACCTGATCGAGCATCCGTCGCACCAGGGGCAGATTGTCACGATTGGCCTGCTCAAACTCAGGCTGGATACGCTCGCGATTAGCCCGGAGCCACACCTGGCCGTAATTGAGGTGTGTGTATTCATCCTTGACGACAGATTCGGTAATGCGACGGGCGAAGGGATCGGCGACAGGAATGTAGATGTGGTAAGCCGAAATAGCGAAAGCTTCGATCAAGATCGCCTGAATCAGCAGGCAGGTGGCCACCTTCCCCTCGGCCAGCGCCGCCTGGAAGTTGTTGCGCAGCGGCGCAAAAAAGTCGTGGGCGAAAGGCATGTCAGCTTCCACGCCAAGGTTGGCCGCACAGGCTGTAAAGCCCTTTTTGTGCTTGAGCTCCATGCGGGCCAGCCGGCCCAGTTCTTCGGCTTCTTCGGGCAGCAGCGTGCCGATGGACAGGTAGTTGTCGTGAGCTTCCTGCTCACCTTCGATGACGATCGCGTTGATGCGGCTGTAGGCGTCCTTGTAGGCGGCGCTGCCGAAGTCAGGCAGGCTGTCCTGGTGAAGTTCGGCACTGTCCGGGGCGGGGATCGGTTGCGCGGTATCGACGGACGTCATGAAGGCAGCGCGGCAAGCAAGTTGGGCGACTTTAGTCACGCTTGCGGATCCGTCGACGGCCAGTCGCTGCGCAGCAACGCCACAAGGCGGCTTCGCCAGCCCTCCACCAGTCGCGCCAAAAGCTCGGCGCCGAGCTCGGCATTGGCCCCGCTGGGATCCCCCACGATGCCGTCGCGGCTGAGCTCCAGGGTTCGCCAGCTGGTGGGGGCATCCCCCTCCAGCGACCACCCCTCGGGGGGCGTGACCGGGGATCCGGGCGGCGGTTCGGGGAGATCGCGGCCCAGGGCCAGATCCGACAAGCGCACCAAATCCGGAAAGAGATGCAGCATCAAGCTCGTTTCCGCCAGGCCGGCATGGAGCCCCTGGCTGCGTTCAGGCTCGGGGATCAGGGAGGCGATCCCTTCTGGCCCCCTCCAGAGAAAGCAAGGGAACACGGCCAGAGAGGGATGCTGGCGCCTCAGCTCACGGGCGGCCACATCCAGCGCGGAGATCTGACCGCCATGGGCGTTCAGCAGCACCAGGCGCCGAAAGCCGGCGTCCGCCAGTTGACCGCCCACCGCCACCACGAGCTGGATCAGGATCTCAGCGGGAAGGCTGAGGGTTCCTGGGAAGCCCAGATGCTCCGCCGAGAACCCCAGGCTCTGGAGCGGCAGGCGCCAGATCGGCAGTTCCGCGGGCAAGGCCGCCAGCACCGCCTCGCACACGGCCTCGGCGAAGAGCGCATCAGTGGCCAGGGGTAGGTGCGGTCCGTGTTGCTCGATGGCGCCGAACGGCCACAGCGCCGTGCTGCCCTGACGCCGGGCCTGCCGCCGCAGATCCGGCCAACTGAGGTGATGGAGGCAGCGCGAAGGCGTCATGGGCCGGCGAGGGGAGCGAAGCAAGTGAGGGGGGTCTCTAGAGTGTCAAAACAGGTGTTCAGATCTCAGCCCATGGCCGGAGCCGGCAGCCCTTCGCCGCGTCGTCCCAGCAACTCCGGTCCGCGCTCCGAACCCCAGCCACCGCTGGTCCGGCGCCCACCCCAGGTGGTGATGATCCGCAAGGATGAAGCGCCCCCGACGGATCCCGTCGAGGCAACGAAGGCCTTGCACGCTCCGGCCCAAGCCGCCCCTCCCACTGCTCGCACGGGCCGGGAGTCCAGCCCCACCGATGGTCCAGCCTCGGACGACGAGGTGGTGGATGTTCAGGGATTAACGATGGCCGACCTGCTCGGACCGGAAACTCGGGCCGGATCCGCTGGCCGAGGCGCACGTTCTGCCACCCCCGAACGCGGCGCCGCCGCGGCAGCCACCGCCTCTCGCACGGTCGACGATTTCGACTTTGATGAGGAAGCCTTCCTCGCCGCCTTGGGGGAGAACGAGCCCATTGGCACCACGGGCGTGGTGGTGCATGGGGTGGTGATCGGCCTGGAAAGCGATGGGGTGTATGTGGACATCGGCGGCAAGGCGCCGGGCTTCATGCCCAAGCAGGAATGCGGCCTCGGCGTCATCACCAACCTCAAGGAGCGCTTCCCTAAGGGGCTTGAGGTTGATGTGCTCGTCACGCGCGAACAAAACGCCGACGGCATGGTCACGGTCAGCGCTCGCGCCCTGGCGCTGCGCCAGAGCTGGGAGAAGGTGCGACAGCTCGACAAGGACGGCAAGGTGATGCAAGTGAAGATCAATGGCTTCAACCGCGGCGGCGTCACCTGCGATCTGGAGGGCCTACGCGGTTTCATCCCCCGTTCCCAGCTGAACGAGGGCGAAAATCACGAGGCTTTGGTGGGCCGCACCCTGGGCGTCGTCTTTCTGGAGGTGAACCCGGAAACCCGCAAGCTGGTGTTGTCCGAGAAAAAAGCCTCGACAGCGGCTCGCTTCTCCGAGTTGGAAGTCGGACAGCTGGTGGAAGGCCGCATCGTTTCGGTCAAGCCCTATGGATTCTTCGTGGATCTCGGCGGTGTCAGCGGCCTGCTGCATCAGTCGTGCATCACGGGGGGGGCACTGCGCTCGTTGCGGGAGGTCTTCGATCAAGGCGAAGTGATCCGGGCCCTGATCACCGAGGTGGATCCCGGGCGGGGCCGCATCGCCCTGAACACGGCTCTGCTGGAGGGACAGCCCGGGGAATGGTTGATCGACAAGCCCAAGTTGCTGGCGGAGGCGGAGGATCGGGCCAACCGGGCGCGTTCGCTGCTGCGCCAGCAGGAGCAGACGGCTGGATGAGGCCAGTGCCCACCCCCGCGTCCGTCCCCTGTCCAGACTGGGAGATCGATTTCTATTCGAGGCCGATCCTCGAGCCCGATGGCAAGAAACGTTGGGAGCTGCTGATTTGCAGCTCGCCGCTTAGCGGACAGCGCAATGGGGGATCCTCCCCGATGTTTCGATTTGCCCGTGCCTGCCCGGCCGCCAGTGTCAACTCCATCTGGCTACGCCAGTCGCTGGAGCAGGCCCTCGCCGATGCCGCTGAGCAAGGCTTCGGGATGCCCAAGCGCCTGCGCTGCTGGCGGAGCTCAATGCGCACGATGGTGCAGCGTGCGGCGGAAGGCCTGGGGTTGGATCTGGTGCCGAGCCGCCGCTGTTATGCCCTGATCGACTGGCTTCAGGAACGGGAGCGGCATGTTTACCCGGCCGAAGCCGGATTCCAGGCAGGCCCGCTGGCACCGCCCCCCACGCCGGTGCGGCCGGTGCCGGTGCCGCTACCTGAGGCCGCCCGCGGCGAGAGCTGGAACTGGGCCACCCTGCCCCTCCAGGCTCTTGAGGAGGCATCCGACTGGGACACCGGCTTTCAGGATCTGCTGCCCTGTCCCCCAGACCTGGAGGCCTCACTGCTCATACCAGGGATTCGGCTGTTCAGCAAGCAGCGTTCCTTGGCGATTGCGGCCCTGGTGGCCGGCCTGGAACCGGTGCGGCTCGAAGTGGTGGGTCGCCAGCTGATCTTGGAGGCTGGGCAGGATGATCGCTGGTTGATCGCCAGCCTGACGGAGCAGGAAGCACAATCGGCTTCGGCGGTGCTGGCGGAAGCCCGGGAGCGGGGCGGAGCTCTGCAGTTCATCGCTGTGCAGCCCCATCCGGAGGCCAACCAGTTGGATGGCTTCTGGATGTTGCGGGATCTTCCCGATGCCTGAAGCCGCGGAGGCCCGATTCCAGCGGCCGGATGCCAGCTTCAATGATCTGCCCGGCTGGAGTTGGGTTGGCACCTATGGGGGCTATTTCCTGCAGGCGGATCTGCTTCGCAACTTCGAACATGGCTTCTTCTGCCGTCTCTGGCAGGGTCGTGGGCCCGATGAACTCGCAGGATTCCTGTCCGCCGGGGTGAGTGTGCATCGGCTCCGCCAGGTGCATGGTGGCGTTGTGCTTTCCGCCTCTGAAGCCAGAGGCGAACCTTGGCCGGAGGCGGATGGGCTGAGCAGCGACTCCGGCGGGCAAAGCCTGTGGGTGTGCGGGGCGGATTGCACGCCGGTGTTGATCGCCGATCCACGCAACGGCCGGGTAGCTGCCTGCCATGCCGGCTGGCGTGGGGTGGCGGCGCGGATTGTGCCAACCGCCATCAAGCGAATGGAAGCGGCCGGCAGTTGTCGCTCTGAGCTTCGGATTGCCCTCGGCCCGGCCATTGCCGGCCCGGCCTATCAGGTGGAACGCAGCGTGACGGAAGCTGTTGCCAGATCGTTGCAGCCTTTGAATCAGCCCGATCCCGCCGAGTCGCTGCAGGCGCTGGCAGCGGCGGGAGCCTTGCTACCGGACGCCACAGCCGGCAGGGATCGGTTGGACATCCGGGCCGCGACTGCGCTGCAGCTGGAGCTATTCGGGATTGACCCTGAGCGGTTGGCCTGGTGCCCCTTATGCACCCTCAGCGAGCAAAATATTTTCCACTCTTGGCGACGGGATCAGGTTCGTGCTGTGCAGTGGAGCGGAATTGTCAGTCAGGCTTGACTGCCAGAGCCAGACATTGACCCACGGCTTGCTGATTAGGCTTGATAACATCGATGCTGACTGGTATTTGCCCTTAGACAAGCCGTCGGATGGCAAAGCCATGGGTTGCCCCACGTGCCTGCTCGGCATGCCTCCTGCGGTGTGAGGTGTTGCGCCGAGCTTTTTGCTGAAAGGCCTGGATTCGCCCTGGCTCCGACACCCTTACCGGCGAAGAGTCTCACCCCCCTGGTGCGACGGTAGTTGTGTTGGGCCGTTGTCCACAGGAGCAATCCCCCTCAACCTCTGGCCAGTGCCGCAACGCAAGGCCCGCAATGGGCCATGGGCTGTCTGCTTTGAAGCGCCAGTCAAGGCAACGGCTCACCTAGGCGAACCCCGCCTGGCAGGAACGCGAAAGAGGTTATGCAGCTTGCGCATACGCCCTGGATGGAGCACAATGCGTTTGGTGCAATTGCAATCTCATGCTCACCGGCGCAGACCTCCTGGCCAAGGTCAAGGAGATGGGCGATGTCAGCAAGTCCGATCTGGTTCGGGCCTGCGGCTACGTCTCAACCAAGAAGGACGGGACTGAGCGCCTGAACTTCACGGCCTTCTACGAGGCCCTGCTCAATGCCAAAGGCGTTGACTTCGGCGCCCCTCCCAAGCCTGGCAAGGCGGGGCGCAAGCTCAGCTTCAACACCAAAGTCCAATTCAACGGCAACCTGATGGTGGGCAGGGCCTACACCGCCATGCTCGATCTCAAGCCCGGCGACGAGTTTGAAATCAAGCTCGGTCGCAAGCAGATCCGCCTCGTGCCCCTGGGCTCGGAAGACGAAGAAGGCTGATCGCCACCGCCTCCGCCGCCTTGATCCCATCAATGGCGGCGGACAAGATCCCGCCAGCGTATCCAGCCCCTTCCCCGGCTGGATACAGCCCCTTGGTGTTGATGCTTTCGAAACTGACGGGATCACGAGGAATGCGTAGCGGAGAAGACGTTCGCGTCTCCACCCCAGTCAGCAAAGCGCCCGCCATGGTGTAGCCCGGCAGGCTGGCTTCAAACGCTGGCAGGGCCGCTCGGATCGCCTCCAAAACCTCGCCGGGCAAACAGTCCTTCAGATCGCCCAGTCGCAAGCCGGGCTGATATGAACCCACCACGGCATCGGCGGGCGGATCGTCGGCCTGGCTTGATCGGTTCGCCAGCAGATCTCCAAGCCATTGGGCTGGTGCCTGATAGGTTCCACCCGCGGCCATGAAGGCCCGTTGTTCCCAGTGCCGTTGATAGGCGATACCAGCTAAAGGATCGCCAGGCCTTCGTTCCCAGGGGCTGAAATCCGTGGGGTCCACCGGCACAACCAGCGCACTGTTGGCGTTGCGTTCATTGCGGCTGTGTTGACTCATGCCGTTGGTCACCACGCCGCCGGCTTCGGAGGCGGCTCCCACCACCAGCCCCCCCGGGCACATGCAGAAGCTGTACACCGCCCGCAACCCCTCTGAGGCGGGGTTCACCAGCTTGTATTCCGCCGCCCCCAACCGGGGGTGGCCGGCACTGGCTCCCCATCGCGCCCGGTCGATCAGGGACTGGGGATGTTCGATGCGAAGGCCGATGGCGAAGGCCTTGGCTTGCAGCGCCACGCCTTGCTCGTCCAACATCGCGAAGGTATCGCGGGCGCTGTGGCCGATGGCCAGCACCACCTGCTCCGCCTCGATCCGGCTGCCATCCGCCAGCAGCACCCCGGTCAGCTGCCGGCCTGCCACCTGAGGGTCGAGCAGCAGCCCAGCCACTTTCGCCCCGAAACGCACCTCGCCACCAAGGGCTTCGATCCGGCTGCGCAGGCCGCGAACCACCGTGGCCAATTTGAAGGTACCGATATGGGGCCGATGATCCGTGAGGATCTCCCGCTGGGCACCTGCCGCCACCAGCTCTTCGAGCACCTTGCGGATGTAGTGCTGGCCTTCACTGATCTGGCTGTAGAGCTTGCCGTCAGAGAAGGTGCCCGCCCCTCCTTCACCGAACTGGGCATTGGAATCGGGCAGCAAAGGGCCCTGCTGGCGCCAAAAGCGGAATGTATCGGCTGTGCGTTGTCGCACCGCTTGGCCCCGCTCCAGCAACAGGGGTCGCAGGCCCATCTGGGCGAGCAGCAGGGCCGCGAAGTAGCCGCACGGCCCCGCCCCCACCACGACAGGGCGTGGGGCTGATCCCGCGCTGAACTGATGCGGCAGCTGATAGCTGGCGCTGGGAGCGGCGCGCAGCTGAGCATCGCGGCTCGCCCGTTGCAACCAGCGCTGCCGTGCGGCGCCGTGGAGATCCAGATCGAGGTCGACGGCATAGACCAGGCGGATGGCGTGCTGATCGCGGGCGTCAACGCTGCGTTTGACGATGCGATGCCCCTGCAGGACGTCCTGGGGCAGGCGCAGGCGACGCTGAATGGCGAGGAGCAGATCCGACTCGTCATGCTCTAGGGGCAACTTCAGCCCGCTCAGCCGCCAGACCATTGGTTCGCGTGGATCTGGCCGGGGCAAGGTGGGCAGTCGGGACTTCACTCTGTCTAGGTCCAGCGGCGAACGTGCGACAGATCAGTCTGTGAATGCCATGGTGGAACGCCGCCCCCCGTCAGCCGCCATGGGTCCCCTTCACTGCCCGCTCTGCATCGGTCTGGCGCTGCTCTCCATGCTGCGCACCGCCGCCTATGGGATGCTGCTGGCCCGGATGGCGGGGTTCGGCGCCAGAGCGGTGGGAGAGCTGCCACCGCCGCTGCCATCCCCGCTGCCGGCCCCGCTGCTGGCTCACTGACCTGCCACACCAGACGAGGTTGAGGGTGAGGCTGAGGGAATCCATCCCCTCCTCGATCAAGAAGCGGGCGAAATCGGGGTCGTCGCTCTGACCTTGGCCGCAGATGGCGATGGGGCGAGCGCTGGCATGGGCAGCGCGGATCGCGGGATTAAATCACGGCTTTGACCGTGGCGTGCCACGCTCGAAGCCATCGATTACCAGGGCGGATTCCCGATCCACCCCCCCATATGGTCAGCTGGCTGAGATCGTTCGAGCCAATCGAAACTCCATCGAACCGGCCCGCAAAGGCGTCCACGCCGATCACATTGCTCGGCAGCTCACACATCACATCCACCTTCAAGCCGTTGTCTCCGCGCCGCAGTTCCTGGCGGGCCATCTCCGCCAGCTCAGCATCAACCTCCTCCGGGGTTCGGCAAAACGGAACCATCGGGATCACATTGGTGAGCCCCATCGATTGCCGCACAGGCCGCAGCGCTTGGCATTCGGGCGCGAAGGCGGGCCGGAATCCTAGGGACGCATCGCTGGCGGGGCCACCCCAGCTAGGCATCGGATTCTCCTCCCGCGGTTCGAAGTCGCTGCCACCGAGAAGCCGGGCGTAGGCATTGCTTTTGAAATCGCAGAAGCGCAGAATCACGGGCCTGTGATAAGGAGCAGCCGCAATGGGTTCCCTCCCCTGGCTGTGCACATCCACCTAGTAATCCTGAGGCTGGGAGTAGCCCCGCCTGAGCGCGGCGATGCGCTGCCGCACCTGGGGATCGCTGACCCGCTCGCTGCACAGCAGCGCCAGGGGATGACTGCGAATGGGGTTGGCCATGATGAATTCCAGCCTCGCCAGGCCAACGCCATCGCAGGGGATGCGGGCCAGGTCGAGGTCCTGGAGGAGGGAAGCAAGTTTGCGGCGCAGAACGTTCTGCTCCAGCAGCAGCCGGGATGGCTCTGTCATGGTTTTCCTCCTACCTGTCGCAGATGCACGCCCCAACTCTGACGCCCTCAGACAAAAAAACAGTTAGCGTAACAGCGGATGCCATCAACGCTAACTGTTGAGCACAGGAAGCCGTTCCTGTTGCCGCGGGCTATTGGGCGGCAGCCTTAACGCGGCTGCGGAGCTTTCGGCTGAAGGCGAAGGCAGCGGAAAGACCAAGGGCGGGCAGGGGACCGGGAACAGATGTCGATGTCGGCATCGCTTTCATCATCAGACCGGTAGACCCGGCTGTGAAGTCGAGAAATGTGGGGAAGGCCGTCGAGTCGGCGGCATCAACTAGGGGAGAAATGTCGCGGAGACTGAAGGCCGTCACACCAGTCAGGCCAAAGTCAGATGAAAAGAAATACTCTTTCAAGCCATCAGACGTAAGATCGCTTGCGATCAGAGAGCCGCCCACATAGAGGTCGATCATTGTACCGAATCCTGGGGGAAGAATAAAGCTCAGGAATTCACCCGAGCCGAGTGAGTAGTCGAATCGATCAACAAAAGGAGGATCGAACCAGCGTCGCGGAGTGGGCGCAGGGAATTCGAACACACCGGGGGCAGGCACGAAGGGCAACACCGGATTATCCGGGGTCGTGCCAGGCTCCACTCCCCCGACGCCACCAAAGGCGAACAGGAACGTTGGGCTGTCGTCATTAGCCCGGACACGGCCGTCACTTTTGGTGGATTGGCCGAAGGACCAGACATCGGGTTTGAGCAGCGCAATGGTGCTTTCGGCTTCAGCCAAGTTGGCCCCGGATCCGTAGAAGATGTTGAACGTACGCGATTGGCCCGGGTCTAAATCACCGAAGGCAAAGTCAAAGACGGAACCATGGTCATTCGGGCCTTTCTTAAGGAAATTGACATTGATTGAACCGTAGGGAGGGTATTCTCCAGCGCCGATGAGGGGATTGGCAGTTGCGAAGCCATTGTTGCTGGCATAGCGAACATTACCCCCCGCGGACTCAAGATGCTGCTCCACACCAAAGTGGCTAACAAATTCGTAGAATTCCGTCGGAGGAACATCCCAATCCATCACCCGGCGATAAACAACGTCATGAATCTTCCCAGCACCAGTATTTGTAATCGTAACATTCCCCTGGAAAGCATTGGGGGCCAAGGAAGGCCCATAGGCATGGATGACATGGAGCGGCAGATTGCTCAGGTTGATCTCGGATGTGGCGGTGGTGGCGGTTGAGCCGAAAATGCCTCCCGAAAGCCCGCCGCTCCCCGAGGCTTGATTCGCCCAACCCGCGAATCGCGATCCAGCATCGCTGGAGCCGGCTACGCCCCAGCCCTCGCAAAGGCAACCAGCCGACGTGGCATCTCGCCAGGTGCCATCAGGGAAGAGGCGGGCCAGACCCGTGAAACGAGCATTGTAGGTTTGGAATCCCGAATCAAGGATATTCAGATGGCCAGCATTATTAACCCCCAAGGCAAGCGTTCGCAGCGCGGGATCAACGTTGTTGAAGATCACAGCCGCAGCTTGGACAGGGAAAGGCGAGAAAGCGCCGATGCTGCCGGCAAGACCAAGGGTCAAGCCGGCGACAATGCGCTTAGTAGCAGAAAAGTTGGTCACGAGAGAGCTGATAAAAGTACACAACACAAAGACTGCAGTCAAAATACGTACTAAAGGAACCCAAATTCACGCGCCCAACGATAAGAGTTTCTGATATGACGCATTTTACCGAAGAATTACGGTGAACAAACGTAAAGCAGGAGCAGGGATTGACGGTCTGCCTCGGTGCTGATTGAGCGAGAATCGATTTGTTCGTTCCCGAGAGTCGGCTTAGGCCGTGGAAAGGCCAGTGCCCCCCTCAGCTCGCCGCTCCGGCCGAAGACCAGGGGGAGATGGGCCACCACCGGTCCGTCAGCGCCCCAAACGGCGCTCGCCAGGACAATGCCTGCCATGTCAAGAACCCTTGGCCTTGACGATGCCTTTATCGGTGGGCTTCAGGCTCCTGCTGGGCAGCGGGTTGGCGCGGCGGACGGGTTGGCCGAGGTCAGCGGCCCCCAACGTCTCGCCCGGATCTCCTCGCTCGGCATCCATGGGGCTGGCGCTGGTGAGCCTCTCGCCGGCGCCGAACGCGTTCATCCAACGCATCTCCCTGCTGCGGGGGGAAAGCGGCCGCCGCGGCTGTTCGCTGGCTTGCGCTGAGGCTGCGGAGGACATCGCCAGCCAACCCCAGCACACCGCCATGCCACGGGCGCACTCGCCACAACAGCGTCGTGCGTGGCGACCGCAAACAAGAGCTCGGCTCCGTTCAGCTCGGCCCCACCCCGGGGACCCTATCCTCGAAGGGCTGGAACCAGCCCGCTTGTGAATCGCCTGGACGGCGGCCTAGTTTGATCTCTTGTTCAACGACAGTCACCGCTGTCCTCGCTCTGCCCGATGTCCAGCTTTGTCGCCGAATCCCCTGATGGACCGAGCCTGCGGATCGCTTCCCGCCGCAGTCAGTTGGCCATGGTGCAGACCCATTGGGTGCGGGATGAGCTGGCCAAGGCCCACCCCAACCTCACCATCAGCATCGAGGCGATGGCCACCCAGGGCGACAAGATCCTTGATGTCGCCCTGGCCAAAATCGGCGACAAAGGGCTGTTCACCAAGGAACTCGAAGCGCAAATGTTGGTGGATCAGGCTGATATCGCGGTGCATAGTCTTAAGGATCTACCCACCAACCTGCCAGAAGGATTGATGTTGGGCTGCATCACCGAGCGGGAGGATCCCGCCGATGCCTTGGTGGTGAATGCTCAACATCGCGACTGCCGCCTCAACACGCTGCCGGAAGGGGCGGTGGTGGGAACCAGCTCGTTGCGCCGGCTGGCCCAGCTGCGACACCACTACCCGCACCTCAGCTTCAAGGACGTGCGCGGCAATGTGATCACCCGGCTGGAAAAGCTGGATGCCGGCCTCTACGACTGCCTGATCCTCGCCGCCGCCGGATTGGAGAGGCTCGGCCTGGCGGATCGCATCCACGAGCTGATCGACCCTGCAATCTCCTTGCATGCCGTCGGCCAGGGGGCGCTTGGAATTGAATGCCGCCAGGGCGACGCCCAATCCCTGGAGCTGATTCAAGTGCTCGAGCATCGCCCCACCGCCCTGCGCTGCAGGGCGGAACGGGCCTTCCTGCGCCGCTTAGAGGGCGGCTGTCAGGTGCCGATTGGGGTGAACAGCCGCTTTGAGGCTGGCGAGGAGCAACCGGAACTGGTGCTGACGGGCATGGTGGCCAGCCTCGATGGCCAGCGGCTGATCCGCGAGGTCTGCCGCGGCCCGCAGGAGGATCCGGAGGCGATCGGCCTCGCCCTGGCCGAACGGTTGCGCAGCCAGGGAGCCAGCGAAATCCTGGAGGAGATCTTTGCCAGCGTTCGCCCCGAAGCCTGAACAGTCAAGGCTGGCCGCCGCGCAACAGCGGGCTGACCCCTCGGGGGAAGCCCGCGCCTTGCCGTATCAATGGAATCTGCTCGCCTGGGCCGCCCTGGTGGGCATCCTCACCGGCGTGGCGGTGGTGATCTTCCATGAACTGCTGGGATTCATCAATAATTTCCTCTTCGGCCCCCTGGTGGACATCCTCCTGATGGTGGGTCGGTCCACGCCAGTGCCGCCGCCACCGCCCGGCTTGCCGGATCTGCCCGCCGCGCCTGGTGGACCCGGCCAGCCCCTCGCCGCCCTGCTGCAGCTTGGCTTGGGCGGCATCGGCTTCCTGCCGCCTCCCCCCGCCCCACCGGAACCGCCCACGATTGCGCTGCCGTCGGCACCCGATTGGTTGAAGCTGTGGCCGGTGGTGGTGATCCCGACCCTGGGGGGCCTGGCCGTTGGGCTGCTGCGGCGCTTCGGAGGGGAGATCGGCCCGGGCTTGCCAAGCCTGATGGCCATGGCCGATGGCTCCTTAGCCGCTCAGCCCCGCCTGCCATTTCAACGGTTGCTGGCGGCGTCGTTGAGCCTGGCTAGCGGGGCCTCACTCGGACCCGAGGGGCCCAGCGTGGAATCCGGCGGCAACATCGGCCTCTGGGTGGCCTTGCGGGCGGGCGTCTCGCCCCAATCCCAGAAGGCCTTAGTGGCAGCTGGGGTGGCCGCGGGCTTGGCGGCGGGTTTCAAGGCCCCGATCGCTGGCGTGTTCTTCGCGTTGGAGGGCAGTTTCAGCTCAGTGCCTGGCAGGCCCAGCCTGCGGGCCGCGCTGGTGGCGGCGGTGGCTTCGGCCCTGATCACGCAGCTGGCCCTCGGCGACACGCCGATCCTGCGCTTGCCCGCCTACGAGGTGCGCTCCATCTGGGAGCTGCCCTTCTATCTCGGGCTTGGTCTTGTCTCGAGTCTGATGTCCTGGTTGCTGGTGAGCCTGCTGGCAGCCGGCCGCAACCCCCGGCTGCAAAGCTGGTTGGGGCAACTGCCTGCGGGGTTGGCCACCGCCGTGGGCGGCCTCGCCGTGGGCGGCATGGCGCTGGTGTTCCCGCAGGTGTTGGGGGTGGGGTACGACACCGTGGAAGCGCTGCTCGGTCGGGATGGGGGCATCCCGCTCGTGGCCCTGTTCAGCCTGCTGGGGGTGAAGTTGCTGGCGTCCGCCACCAGCAATGCCGCTGGCTTTGTGGGCGGCGGTTTCGCTCCATCATTGTTTCTGGGGGCCGTTCTGGGCAATGCCTATGGGCAACTGCTGGGCGATAGCGGACTGCATCTTCCCGTGGCTGAACCTCCGGCCTATGCGATGGTCGGCATGGCCGCGGTGCTGGCGGGAAGTGCCCGAGCTCCGCTGACGGCGCTGCTGTTGTTGTTTGAACTCACCCGCGACATTCGCATCGTGCTGCCATTGATGGCGGCGGCTGGGCTGAGCGCCGCGCTGGTGGAGCGCTGGCGTGGCCTGCGCGACCCAGACCTGCTCGGCCCGGACCCGGTCGAGGCGGAGCGGCGAGAGTGCCTCGCCTCCCTGTCGATTGAGGAAGCCTTTGAGCCCCTAGGGCCCCTGATGTTGCCCGCGGAGCTACCGGCTGTTGAAGCGCTGGAGCGTTTGGTGGCCAGTCATGGCCACAGTTTGCTGGTAGCCGACAGCGGCTCAGCCATCGGGCTCGTGACGCTTGCAGACCTGCAGCGGGCCCTCAGCGCAGGAGTTGGCCGGCCAACGGTGGTGCGGCTAGAAGAGTGCCTCAGGACAGATCTGGTTTGGTTGCCGTTGGGCGCCAAGTTGGATCAGCTGGAGGATCAACTGATGCCAAATGGCCTGCGCCAGATTCCCGTGTTTGAGGTTGCTTGGGGAGTGGCTGGCAGATTGCCAGTGGGGTTACCAAGTGAAGGACTGCCCCTGAATCGGCTGCGGGGAATGGCCAGTCGTGATGGAATGGCTCGCGCCCTAGCCCGACGGCTTCAGCGGCAGGAGTTCGCCTCGCGGCTGAGCGGTGCTGAAAGCAAGGCCTCAGCCACTGGGTCGGCTTGAGAAAGGAGGTTGAGGATCCTCTCTAAATCAAGTGGAGAGAGCTCACCATCCTCAGCCCATTTGAGCGCCGTGCATGTGGGCTGACTGGACTGGAGCGAAGGCATGGCGTTGTCGGAAGAAGACGAGTTGAGAGCCGCAGTCGACATGAGCCGCAGGGGTAACGCCGACCGGCGAGGATGACCAACCGTAACGGCAGCAAGGCCGGAGGGCGGTTGTCGCCCATGGGATTTCAAGAAAGTCTTCCGATCCTTGGGGAAGGGTGCGGTGGCTGGCCTGGAAGGGGATGCCAGGAGGGGGAACCTCGGCGAATGTTGCCTGAGAGAAGCCCTCGACTTGGGCCGAGCAAGTTGTATCGCAGAGTACAGAAATCGAGCATCGCCCTGGCCTTCCAGGCGGGGGTCCCGCGTGTGATCGAGGGGATGGGTCCTGATCGATCAGACCGGGGCTCCGTCCCCGCGATCCAGGGGCGGGCGGATCAGGCCGCCCCCTGCCCCGTCAAGCCAGCATCACTTGCGCACAATCACCGGCGTGCCAATCGTGACGCGGTCAAACAAGGCCCGCACATGGTCCCCGAGCATGCGCACACAGCCCTGGGTGACGGCAGCCCCCTGCTGCACAGCCCAGGCCCACGCCCGCGGGGTGCCATGGATGCCGAACTGATCGGGGCCATGGTGATGGAAGCCGATCCAGCGGTCTCCGAGAGGCCCATTGGGACCGACTGTGCCGTTGATGTTGCCGCTCTTGGTGCTCTGATACTGCGGATTCACCACCTTGTTCAGCACCCGGAAGCTGCCGGTGGGGGTTGGCGTGGCGGGATCGCCAATGGCCACCGGCCAGCTGCCCATCACTTTGCCGTTATCGATCAAACTGATGCGGCGGCGGCCAAGTTCCAGCACAATCTGCGATGTGCTGTTGATTGAAGGTGGCTCGCTGACCCCTTCGCTTGGCAGCCGTGTTCCCTGGAGCGACTCCACCGGGCCGCGAAGCGCCTCGGCGGCCGAGGCCGGACCGGCATGACTGATGGACCCCGCAAAGCCCAGAAGCACGAGCGCGAGCGATGCGCCACGCTGCCGGCAGCGGGGGGAGGAAAACTGACAAGTGCTGGACATGGACAGGCGTGAATCGATGAAAGATCGGGCTCGATGGACAAGTCGTGGGGCCTGAGCCGGCGGGCTTCAGTTCACCAGACGGGGGTCGACGATCTCAAGGTAGCGAGCCTCGCACTCTTTGATGATGCGTACCGCCTCCTGGGTATCAAAAAACCCATTGACCTTGCAGCTGCCTGGCTTTTTGAGATCCTTGTAGTGCTCCCAGTAGTACTGGGTTTCCTTGCGCCAGTGGTCTCCTAGTTGCTCGTAACTGCTGATGTGATCCATGCGCTTGTCGTCGGCCAACACAGCGATCACCTTGTCATCCACCTCGCCTCCATCATCGAAGGTCATGATGCCGATGATGCGGGCCTCCACCAAGCTTCCCGGAACCAAGGGCTCGCCGATGCCAACAATCTCGATATCAAGCGGATCTCCATCCTCATCCCAGGTGCGCGGGATGCAGCCATAGGCAAATGGATAAGCCAGGGAGGAATAACCAACACGATCGAGCTTGAGCTGGCCTGTTTCCGTGATCAGCTCATATTTGTTGATGGTGCCGGAGTTGAGCTCGATGATGGCATTCAGCCTCAGTTCCGTTTCATCGGCGAAGGCCGGCAGCACATGCAACAGGTTGAGCATTGTGCGGCTGGGAGCGTGATCGATGTTCGCCATGGCCAGAGGGAAAGCAGGGGGATCCTAAGGACCCATCCGGCCGCGGTTCGGAGCTGGGGCAGGCGCCCCCTCCAGCGGGCAAGCCCGCCCAGGCGGGCCTCAACCCTCCGCTAAGCGTTCCAGCTTGTGCTTGAGGTAGGTGAGGAAAGGCTCGGCGGCCAGCGGTCGACCGCTGACCCTTTGCACCAGTTCCTCCCCATCGCAGCCGCGTCCGTGGGGCCATACCTCACGGGCCAGCCAGCCCCGCAGGGCCGCCTCATCGCCGTTGGCAACACGCGCATCGATCGGGCCGAGCTCGGCTTCCAGGCTTTGCGCCAGCTGGGCACTGATCAGGTGGCCGAGCGCATAGGAGGGGAAGTAGCCGAACAGCCCCTCCGCCCAATGGATGTCTTGCAGACAGCCTTCGGAATCGCTGCTGGGGGTAAGGCCAAGCAGGTCGTCCATGCGCCGGTTCCAGGCCCCGGGCAGCTCCTCCACGGCCATGTCCTGCTCCAGCAGCGCCTGCTCCAGCTCGAAGCGCAGCACGATGTGAAGGCAGTAGCTCAATTCGTCGGCTTCCACCCGGATTAGCCCGGCCCGCATCGGGTTGAGCGCTCGCCAGAAACCCTGGGCGCCGCCCCAGGCATCGCCTCCCAGGATCTGCGCGAAGCGGGGCTGCCAGCGCAGGGCAAAGGCCTTGCCGCGTGCCACACGGCATTCCCAGAACAGGGATTGGGATTCATGAACCCCCATGGACGTGGCTTCGCCCAGGGGCCAGGGGAAATAGTGATCATCGCCGTGGGGCAGCCCCTGTTCGTAGAGCGAATGTCCCCATTCATGGGCGGTGGCCAGGAAGGCGGAGAAGGGTTGATTCGGCACCACCCGGGTGGTGATGCGGAAGTCGCTGGGGCCTACGGTGCAGGAGAAGGGATGGGCGGAGCGGGAACGTTGGCAACGCGAGGGGTCATAGCCCCAGCTGTCCAGCAGCTCCGCGCAGAGCGTCTCCTGGTTTGGCTCGGAAAGATCGATCGATGCGGCGACAGCGTTGTTGGGGCTAGGCAGGCCCCGGGCCTGGTCGAGCAGGCCGGGCAGGTCCCGCACCAGGGGGGTGAACAGCTCCCATAGGCGGGCCTTGCTGATCTCGGGCTCGAACGGTTGGGCCAGCACCTCCCAGGGGCTGCGCTGCACGGTCTCGGCTGCGGCGAGCTGACGGGCCTGTTCCTGGCGCAGGCTCACCAGTTCGGCCAGGGCTGGGGCGAAGCTGGCGAAATCGTTCTGGCGGCGGGCCTCCTGCCAAAGGGCATTGCCGCGGGACTGGGCCTGGGCCAGCCGGGTGACCAGGGCTGGATCCAGGCAGCGCTGACGATTCAGCTCGAGATGCAACAACTCCAGATTGCGGCGCAGCTGTGGTGGCGAGGCGGCATCGATTTCGGTTTCGACCGCCGCCACCAACTCGGCATAGGCCTCACTGCTCTGGCGGGCGTGCAGTTGGCCGGCCAGCAAGGCCAGTTGTTCGCCCCGCCACGGGGCACCCTGCGGCGGCATCACCGTGTTCTGGTCGTAGTAAAGGGTGCTCTGGATCGATCCCAACAAGCGCGTGCTGTGCAGATGCTCCCGCAAACGTTGCAAGGCGGGGGACACGACCGACATGGGGGACAACAACAACCTGCGCTGATCCTGGCGCAGTTTCCGCCCCCCAGCTCAAGCTCCAGGCTGGGTCGAGGCCCCGCGGTCGGCTGGTCAGGGGCTGCCGAAAAAGCCACGGGAGTTGAGCAACAGCGCGATCGCCAGCATCGGCAGCAGCACGCCTCCGAGAATCATCAGCCGTTGGCGCAGGCCGGCATCAGGGATGAGGTTCATGGCGAGGGGCGCAATGATCCGATTCTGTGCCGTGCTCAGCTCCAGTGGAGGCGCATCGGCACCGCTCCTTCCAGGCTGAGCTTCACCGGGCAGGATTCTCCGGCCCGGCGCAGCACCGCCCGTTGATCGGGATCGAGCTGGCTCGGCAGGCTGATCCAGGCCTCCAGCAGGGCCACCATGCGGGGTCCTTCCGTGGTCATCGTCTTTTCGATCCGCACCTCGCTGCCCTCAAGCCGCCACCCCTGCCGCTCGGCCACGATGCCAAGGATGGTGAGAATGCAGGTCGCCAGCGCCGTGGCCAACAGATCGGTCGGGGAAAAGGCCTCTCCCTTGCCCTGGTTGTCGATCGGGGCATCGCTGAGCAGCACGGAGCCCGAAGGTCCGTGGACGCTGCTGCAGCGAAGTCCGCCGAGATAGGTGCTGGTGATGGTGGTCATGGCCGCGGGGTTTGCAGGGCGGGATGGGGCGGCTGCGGGACGCCGCAGGACTGGCGATCACGGCAGAGCTGGTCCAGGTCTGGGCGGCCGGTCCAGCGCAGCCGCTGGCTGGCCCAGAAGCCATAGGCCGCATCCACCAACGGGCCCAGGAGGGGCCAGCGGGTTGGGGCGTAGATCCAGCCCAGATCAACCAGTTGGTAAGCGCGGCGAAACACTTCAAGATCTCGCAGCACGGTGCCGTCGGCGGCGATGGCGTGGATGCGGCCCATCGCTTGCCGATAGCTGATGCCGCCAAAGCGTCCTGGGTCGTAATCGGGAACATCGATGTCCACAAAGGCCAGGCGCCCCCGCAGGCCGTCGCGGCGCCGCAGCAGGCCCACCTCCCGCAAACAGAGCGGGCAACCCCCGTCGTAGAGAAGGGTCAGCTGGGGCCCGGAGCCGAGGACCCGCGCCGCTGAAGGCGCACTGGCTGTCGCGTTGGCGGTCGTGGACGCAGTGGTAGTGGACGCGCTGGTCATGGACGCGGTGGCGGACGGTGAGCCCTTCACGCTGGAGAGGATCGTGCTTGTGGTCCAGCCTGGCGCAATGTCGCGGCGTTGGGGTTTGCGTTCGCCGCCAGGACAGCCCCCGGCGCTGCGGCAGCCAACCCGAAAGCCCCCAGGCGGAGCAGGACTCAAGGTTGGCTTCATCTCGGTACGGCGTGGCACTGGGGCGCGATCGCCCCTTCCCCCAACCGCCCGGCGCGGGGAGCGAGGCGCGATGAGATGGGTGCCCCGATCCGCGCGGTCATCCCCCCAGAACCCTGGCGTTAAACCGCCCGCCGCAGGCCTCGTGCACGGGCCATGGGCGCATAAGTTCAGGTTCAACGCTCTATCACCCAATGCCCCTGAGCCAGGTCCCTGTGGGGATCCCAGGTGCGGATCGAGCAACTGCCCGAAGGCCCTGGCCTGCGCGAGCCACTCCTGGCCCTGGGGATCTATCCGGGGGTGCGCCTTGAGCTGGTGCGCCGCGGACGCCCCGGTGGATTGCTGCACCTTGCCCACGGCATTCAGGAGTTCATGCTGCGGCAGCACCAGGCGGCCGGCATCAGCGTGTCGATGGCCCAGCCTTGAGCGATCGGCAACCGCTCCGCTCTCGTGCTTCGGCTTGATCGTTGCGCCCATCGCGGGCGGGGTTTCGGCCTAATCAGCCATCGCCGCTGATCTGCCCCCTCCACCGGCCAGGCGAGGGCTGGCTCACCAGAGGCACGAGCGCCGGGAGTCCGTCAGGACGGCGAGCAGCAGGCCCGCACGACCAGCAACAGGATCAAGACATCCTGCAAAAAATCCGCTTTCGCTGGTTGGAAGCTTCGATCCACCCCAGGCAATTCCGCTCAGGAACTGGTGCTGCTGACGTGTCATGAGGGTTGCGAACATCCCCGAGTTGGTCTGGTGGCAAGGGGCTGAGCAGGGCGCACCCCAACGGAAGCCCTGGTCGGCTGAAGGGCGATGACGAGCGGCCCTGGCGCTGAAGCTCCAGGGACAGAACGATCAGCCCGTGCTGGTGGCAGCCTGGGCCAGATCCCATGCTTGCCAATCGGCGGATTGCTTGACTTCATCGATCATCGTGCGGCGGACAACGCGCCCGTTGCGAAAGTACTGGGCAACGCGAGAGCGCTGCTGCCCATCGGCACTGATCACGACAAGTTCGTGGACGGTAAGACCTGAACCATCGATGAATTCCATCATCAACACAGAGGCGCGATCGCCAGCTGGCGCCTGCACTGGCAGGCTCCAACCGTGCAGTCTTTCGTTACTGAATGAGAGTCTGCCGTCACGAATTTCACCGTGCGAGTCAAGTCGCTGCACAGGCCCGTCCGCAGGTCGATAAAGATTGGTTTGATGATAGAGAAGGCGGCCGTTGTTGTGATGTAGACGCACGACCACCTCCGCGGCAAACTGCTCAAGCAGTTGGCCATCCGTGTCGTAGCGGCGAAACGTGCCGCTGTAAACTCCCGGCACCACAACAGCCTCGATCTGGGGCGGCAGCGATACGGCAGCCGCTGTGTTGAGGCGATCGAACAGCAGCCAGCTGAAGCCATCCACTTCACCCCGAATGCTGTGATCTGGCAGCTTCAGGCTGCGATCGCGATACCACAACTGATCCGGCAACAGCAGCATGGCGAACTCGGCGTAAACCAAGCCGCTGCTGGGGTGGTGATATTGGCAGGCGCAGGGCCCCATGCTGCCCCGCCAGCGCTGCAGCGGGCCCTCCCAACGGAACAACAGGTCGCAGCCGGGCTCGCGACGGAACTCCTCCGCGCTCAGTTCAGCCACGTCGGCGGCGGGCAGCGGCGGGCGGTCGTAGGTGGGGCCTGAGCGAAAGAACAGCTGCCTGGCGACCACCACGGCGGCACCCTGGGAGTCGCATTTGGCGTCGCAGGGCTGATCAACCGCTACCAGGGACACCACCCGTTGGCGATGGACCAGCCCAGGCAGGGACTGCCTGGTTTCCTCGAAAAACAGCACCGTATCGCCAAGCTGGGGAGCAGTCAGCCGCATCACGCGCATCTCACGAAGCTCCTGGGTCAGCTCCGGGGCGGGAGGGCCGCCTCGCTGTCGGTTGGCCTCCACCTGGCGATGGTTGCTCCAACGGCCCTCCCAGGCGGTCGCGATGGCGGCGATGGCGTCCTGGGGCTGCCAGGCCCCACCGACGGGTGCGAACGCTGAAGACAACGTCATCAACCGGTGCTGCCGCGAATCAGGATGGCACCAGGCTGCCAGCTCGCGGCTCAGCAAGGCGTCGGCCTCAGCCCAGGGCCATGATGGGACGAGATGACCCTGAACCCTTGAAGGAGATCAGCCCGCTGCAGCTCATGGTGCGCCTCGGGGGCAGGGTGGCCATCGCTTCCGGGGTCATCGCCTTGCTGATCTGGATCACCTGGGTGATGCTCGATCTCAAGAACCTGCAATCAGGCTTTACGTTGCCCTGAGGGCATCGTCAGCCACCTCCCCAGCACCCACCGGGCTTGCACGGGCGTGGCCCACACCAGAGCCTGTCCCGGCTGAACCTGGGGCAGGGTCGTTGACCACGCCTGGGATCAGAAGCGGGCCATGGCGGTGATCTTGGAGAGTTTCTCCCGTTCCAGGCCGGCGAGCTCCTCAAGGCGCAGCAGCTCATCCTTCACCAGCCCGGCAAACACAAACAGGATGCCCTCCAGCTGAAAGTCGAAGCGACCTTCCATGGTGTGCCGCTGGATGCTGAGGAAATCATGAAGTGCCCACACCGTATCCGCTGAGTTCAGGGCGGCCGAGCGGGAGCGCACCGCCAACACCAACTGGTCGATTGCGCGCTCATGGGCCCTGTCGAAGGCCTCGCGGGCAACAGCTAACTCAAGATCTGACCAGCCTTGGGAGACGGTGTCTGTCATGCGTGCGACAGGAGAACCCCGGGACGCTACATAGCGGGGGGAACAAATGCGAGGGTGCGGGCCCGCTGATGGGCCGCCGGCAGCTCAAACCAGCTCAACCCGGGATTGTCGTGATGCTCGCGGTGGTAGCCGAAGTGGAAGCAGGCCAGCAGCGAGAGCCAGATGGGGAGGTGCAGACTCTCGGGATGGGGCTTGGCGTTGGGAGCCTGCTGGCAGCGGTGCGGCAGGAAGGTGCCAAAGATGAACAACTGCACAGAACTCAGCATCAGCGGCAGGGTGCAGAAGGCCAGCACGTTCAACAGCGCTG